>Ga0255777_10000292_pt1 | contig 46896 bp, 56 predicted proteins | sample 101ome_15_FD_179975 | JGI IMG/M metagenome (GOLD analysis project Ga0255777, IMG submission 179975) | Coastal salt marsh microbial communities from the Groves Creek Marsh, Skidaway Island, Georgia - 101402AT metaG (version 2) | ecosystem: Environmental > Aquatic > Marine > Intertidal zone >... | reverse complement strand
ATATGAAGGTGTTATGATTAAGGACGTTGATGCTCCTTATGAATGCAAACGTACTCATGCATGGCTAAAAGCAAAGCCATTTATTGAAGTAACATTGGAGGTTAAGGATGTCGAAGAAGGAACAGGAAGAAACGAAGGACGCCTTGGAGCATTGGTATGCTCTGGAGAAGACGATGGAAGAATGGTCCAAGTCAATTGCGGGAGCGGGTTTAGTGACAGCGATCGCGATAGTTTTTGGAATAGTCGTAGCTCACTTATTGGGCAATTGGTAGAAGTAAGAGCAGATGCTATTACGCAAAATCAGGACGGAACATACAGTTTGCGTTTCCCAAGGTTTAAAACATTTAGAGGTTTTGAGGTTGGAGAAAAGTTATAATGCAAATAAAATTTACTTGCACAGATCCGTTAGTTGAGAAGCACTTTCCTGTTGTTCCGGCTAAACGAATGTTACCAGAATGGTACAAAGATCTAGAACCAAATAGGACTCCAGGAAGATGTCCAGCAGGATACGAAGGTTTGCCTACTGCTAAAAAATGTATGCCAGCACTAGATATGATGAGCATGGGATATATTGTTCCAAACGCATACGAGCAAGAATTTACCACGTCAATCAACGAGGAAGGCTACGAAGAATATCAGCGTGATATTAACTTTCGTTCAGGCATGGATCCAAATAACGGACATCATCACGAACAGTGTCCTGTCGAAATTGACGGCAAGAAAAAGAATTATTTTAAAATTGAATTGCCTTGGAAACTTGAAACACCTCCAGGATATAGTTCGATGATAGTTCCGCCATTTTATCATTTCCCAAAAGGATACAGTATATTGCCTGCGGTAATTGATAGTGACACGTATGATGCGGCATACTTTAATTTTGTCGGCGTACTACTAGACGAAAAAGTAACTATTTCAGCAGGCGAACCTCTAGCACAAATCATTCCTTTTAAACGAGAAGAATGGAAATTACAACGTTCTGTAGATACTAGTATTTCAGAAAACTCCGCACTTAAATTCCTTTTACATAATGTATATAAAAGATTTTTTCATTCTAAGAAAAAGTTTGATTAGTCAAAAAGACTTGACTTTAGTGAAAAAGACATATATAATTGCAAAACTTAACAGTTAGGAGATTTATGACGTGGCTATACCAAAGACAAAAAAGAAAGCACCCAGAGCGGCACCCCGTGTAAAACGAGGAGGTAAACTAGCATCACCTGGCTGGGAAGGTTGGGAAGAATGGACCGGGCAGGAAATTCATCGTCATAGAGAAGTATGTCGTCAATTTTATTACGAAAATTTTAAACCTGCTGACTTACATGCTTTTACATTCCAATGGATGAAAGAGTCTGGCAATTATACCAAAGAACAAATCAAACAAGCAAAAGCCGCACCTAGTTATATTTTAAGCATTACTGCTGGTATTAGCTCAAAGACATTGTTAGATGGTGCTCCTGACTTTGTAGAAAAAGAAAACGAATACTGGGAAAGCCTACCTGGAACAATGGGTAGTAAACGTCCTATAAGTGAGTTTATCAAACAACGTATTGAAGAAGCAATCGCCGCAGGTAGTAAAATTGTTGAAGTAAAGCAAGAAGAAGAAAAAGAAAAAGCACAGTATTATGTTCCTACTATTCAAGAACGTATTCGTGATCAATCTTTCAAAATGGCTGAAGAGATTGATGAATGGCTAGAAGGCTGGATATCAGACCCAAAGTCATTTGACCCTAAAGGGTTTGATTTTAAAAAGCATTTTAAAGAAGTACAACCAAGTCAAGCACACGCTCGTAAAATGAAACAGTTCTGGGAAATGGAACTTGTTGATTTTGACGAACTAGAACGTATTCCAACAAAAGGACAGTTGGCTAAGATGGGCGAACTAGAAGCAGATCAGTGGGAGCAACTTAAAGAAGGCTACTCACACCTTAATAAACCAGATATTAAAAGATACAGAGAAGCAATTGAAGCACTGAATACAGAACTTGACTTTATTATTGATCAAGCAAAAGCAACACGCAAGCCACGCAAGGCTAAGCCTAAGAGTGCTACAAAACTAGTAGAGAAGCTCAAGTATCTTAAGATTGATGCTAAGTATCAACTTACAAGTATTTCTCCAGATCAAATTATTGGAGCAAATGAACTTTGGGTGTTTAATGTTAAGACACGTAAGATAGGAAAATACGTTGCTAAAAACATCGATCCAAAAGGAATGGCACGTGAAGGTTCCGGCTTATCAGTGAAAGGCACAACCATTCAAGGGTATGACGAGAATCTTAGTGTTCAAAAGACACTTCGTAAGCCCCCAGAGCAACTTAAAGAATTTAAGGATGCAGGCAAGGTTAAATTGCGTAAATTCTTAGATGAAATTAAAACTACAGAAACAAAACTTAATGGTAGATGTAACCCCGAAACCATATTGCTCAAGGTATCTTGATAAATATATGCATGAGCAGAGAAAATCAAATACGAGAAGGGTTAGTTACTCTTGGACAAACCATAGAAAGTATTTCTAATACTACTATTGAACTACCAACGCCTGGCACTAATAGCATTAGTGGTAATGCTATTCATGGCGGAAAAGTAACTTTATTTAGAAGCACAGGTATTGCAGATAATGCTACTAAACTAGTTTTACTAGTTGAAGATAGTGGTATTACTATTGATGCTGTAGATACTGACACACTTGTCGGAGATACAACTGTAACAGGAAACTTAACCGTAGAAGGTGAAGTTAGAGCCAATGCAGTAGTTACTGAACAACGTCATGTTGGTAGTATTGATTTCCATGCTCCAGGCAGTGAACTTGATATGGTAGGCTTGCAATGGCGTACAAATGACGATAGAACAAAGCAGTTTGTATGGCGTGAAAAGAATCAAGGCTTTTATGCAAGTAATACTATTGATTTACACAGAGACGCTAATTTTAGCATTGACAACATTAGTGTTTTATCTTCAGACAGACTAGGATCTACTGTACAACACAGTGAGTTAAGAACTGTAGGTGTATTAGAAAATCTAACAACGGTAGGCGATCTTATTATAGATGAAGGATTTGTTCGCTGGGATAGCGGTACTATGCGTTTCAGCATTGGTAACGAATTACCAAATGGACAGTTTAGCGTTAGCAGTAATGAAGCAGAGTTTGTTGTTGATCCGTGGTTTGATACTGTAAAAGTTGGAACATACACCACAAGCAACCTAGATATTATAACAGACGATACAACAAGAATCAGCATCAAAGATACTGGTAATATTAATGTTATTGGAAAACTAGGTATAAATGCAGAAACAGTTACAAGCGATGTTGATCTACAAGTTAACGGTCCTGTAAGAATTCAAAACAAAAAGATAGAATATGGCACCGAATATCCAGAAAACGGAAGTCACGGCAAGGGAGATATTGTTTATAACACAAACCCTGTTGTGGGAGGATTTGTAGGATGGATATGCATAGAAGCAGGTGCACCAGGAACATGGAAACCGTTCGGTAGGATAGAAGATGCAAATTAATACCATTGACACAAATGCCTTACAAACTATAAAAAGCAGTCTAAACTTGTTAGGCGAAAGTGTTAGTTATATCTTAACTAACATCAATGATGACGATAGTTCAGCAAAACTTAAAGTTTCATCAAATGGAACTATTACAATTGGCGAGCAAGAAACACAAGATGGTAAACTAAGAGTCTACGGTAAACTAGGTGTTAACGTAAACAACATTCCTGCAGACGTTGATATTATGACTCAAAACCCTATACGTTTTCAGGGTAAGAAAATGGAAAACGGCACAGGTGTTCCTATTACAGGAACATATACTAAAGGCGATATAGTTTGGAATACTGAACCCGAAGTGGACAGCGAAGTTGGGTGGGTTTGTGTAAGAACAGGCACTCCGGGTATGTGGAAATCCTTCGGCAAAATCTATTAAGCCTGAGTATAATACTTTCAAATTGACCTATAAATAGTTTTGCTAATTTATTAGAGAGGCAATTATGAAGGAAAAATTAAAACAAATTATCAAAGAATCTAACATATGGATGATCTCGGCGTTGGCACTGCCAGCGGCAACAGTTCTCATCTGGTTGGGTGTACACTATTTAGGCACAGAAAGCACTAGGCATCTTTACGCCCTTGTTATCTTATCTGTATTCGCAGTAGCGGCAACCACTTGGTGGTGGTGGGCAATGTTCCGTTTTTCACAGGTGACTAACTTTATTATAAGTACTAATAACAAATTTGACGAAGTATTAAAAGAAATTAAAAATGTTAAAAAAGACGTTAGTGCTCGGAAACGGACAGTCGAGAAAACATCTAAAGATAGTAAATGATTACACTATCTTTGGCTGTAACGCAATCCATAGAGACTTAAAAGTAGATTACTTAATTTGCTGTGACAAAAGAATGGTCAAAGAAGCCATGTCTTGTAATTCGTTTCCTATATACACTAGAGCTAGATGGTACAAGGATTTTCAGCACAAGGATGTTCTGCCCTTTCCTGATCTTCCTTATAAAGGTAAGTTACGAGAAGACGACCCCTTTCATTGGGGGAGCGGACCGTATGCAGTGCTGATGGCCGCAATGTATGGGCAAGATGTTATTATGGCTGGCTTCGACTTATATAGCGAAGATAAAAAAGTAAACAACATATATAAAAATACAGCAAACTATGCAACAAGCGATAAACACGCTATCGATCCAAGATATTGGATACATCAAATAGCTATGGTATTTCAATACTTTCCGCATATTAATTTTACAGTGTTAAATAATGATGGATGGACTTTACCGAATAGTTGGTATTTTGATAATGTTTTGCTTGACAAACTTCCAGAAATACTGTAATATATACAAAATAATAGGACTTGGCGTCAACCCTTCTAATTCTGCCGCCGTTATTAATATAGGAGATAATAATGGGAAAATTTTATTCAACTAAAACATACGGCAATGACAGAGGTTTGTCATGTGCATTTAGACAATGGCGTTCTACACATTCACACTGTTCACTAGTACATGGTTATTCGATTGGTATTAAATTAATCTTCGAATGTGATACACTAGATGAACGTAATTGGGTAATGGATTTCGGCGGATTAAAAGAATTTAAGAACTGGGCAGAGCATATGTTTGATCATACTTTGCTTATTGCTGAAGATGACCCACATAGAGAAATGTTTGAAGCAATGCCTAAAGAAACAGCGGAAGTTAGAATTGTTCCAGCAGTGGGCTGTGAACGTTTTGCTGAAATGGCATATTACAAAATGGCGGAAGTTATTCAAAAATCTAAGGACGACGGTACAGCACTTAATCCTACAGTAAGAGTAAAAAGTGTTGAAGTATTTGAACACGGAGCAAACTCAGCAATCTATGAAGGTTAAACCGTTTTGGCGAAAGTTGACAAATCACAATACACTAAAGAAGAATGGCACAAAATCAGAGAGCAAAGGCGACGCGAAAAACAAATTGAAAAGCAACGTGAGCTCTCTAAACAAGATGTACAAGAAGTAACTGATTCTGATAAAAATTATGTAGTTTGCCTCAAGCATGGCACTAAGTATGGAGCAAACTATGTAAACACTTTGTACAGCATGGTAAAACGTAATCTTACTTTGCCGTTTGAGTTTGTTTGCTTTACAGAAGACCCTGCAGATTTAAATCCAGAAATAAGAGTAGAAGGATTGCCTAACATCAGCAATGCACACGGCTGGTGGTATAAGATGTCTATGTTCAATCCTAACTTACCGCTAAAAGGCAATATACTGTTTATTGATTTAGATGTTATTATATTTAAAAATATAGACAAACTGTTTACTTTTAATCCTGAAAAGTTTTGCATCATTAGAGACTTTAATAGAAGTTTAAGACCAGACTGGAAAAAATTTAACAGCAGTGTGTTTAGACTGAAAACAGGACAGTTTCCTAGTGTATGGAAAGACTTTACTGAAAACAGCAAAAGCATGATTAGTCGATTCCACGGAGATCAAGATGTAATATATCATTACATTTCTAAAATGCCTAAAACGTATCTTTTCTGGCCAGACGAATGGATACAGAGTTACAAATGGGAAATGCGAGATAGAAATAGACTCGTAAGACAAAAAGATGGCACTAGGAACTTTGCTGAAAGTGGAGATCCTAAAATTAAACCCGAAACATCAATAGCAGTATTTCACGGACAACCTTTCCCGCATGACTGTATTGATCAATGGTGTAAAAACAACTGGAAATAGAAAGGCAATAAAATGTTAGTAAAACTAGAGAGACAGATGGTGGAGTCTATCATTAAAGATGATCCTGTCCGTCCTCATATCAAAGCAGGCTGGAGAACAACCCCAGGACGCGAAGTATACGGATTATTTGATGAAGATGGCATAAACTTAAGAGCAGTAATTTGTGTAGCATATACAGACGAAGTTCCTACTTGTGAACGTGATTTAGGATGGGTTGGAACGGATATTGCAGTATTTTATACTGTATGGAGTTACGATCGAGGAGCAGGACGAGAAATTGTAAATGGTGTTGCAGAAAAAATTAAACGCTCTAATCCATATGTTAAACGATACGTAACACTTAGTCCTCTAACTGATATGGCGAAAAACTTTCACACACGAAATGGAGCAAAATTTTTAAACAAACATTTTGATTGCCAAAACTTTGAATATAAACTTGACTAATAAAAGCATAGGTAGTATAATAAAGGCATGAATGATATTAAACGTATAGGCTTTGCATGTAAGTACATGCATCCAGATCAAACGCAGAAGAAGAAACTACTAGAAGAAATTCAACGTCCATTGAATACTCGTAGTACAACAGTTCAGTGGTTAAATAGACAGACACGTGATGTTGCAGAACAACGACTATGGGACATCATGGTACATAACATTCAATCGTACTACAACTTGATTGAATACGTAGGGAGTTTACCACATGAATTACGAATGGTTCGACTTGGCAGTGATGTCCTTCCTGTATACACTCAGTCTGACTGGTGCTATTATTGGAAACTACCTGCTGTGGTCGCATATTGCGAGAAGCATTTCGCAAGGGTCGGCGAGCTTGCAAGGCAGTTGGATGTACGGTTGTCTATGCATCCTGGTCAGTTTACTGTGCTTGCATCTGACAACCCTGATATAGTAGATAGGAGTATAGAAGAATTTGAATATCACACCGATGTCATCCGCTGGATGGGCTATGGACAATCATTCCAAGACTTCAAGTGCAATGTACACATATCGGGTCGAAAAGGTCCACAAGGCATCATCGACGTCCTACCAAGACTATCGCCCGAAGCACGAAACACCATCACGATCGAAAACGACGAAATGTCGTGGGGACTTGACGCAAGCCTCGAACTCCGAAAACATGTCGCACTGGTTCTTGACGTACACCATCACTGGGTGCGTACAGGTGAATACATACGTCCCACCGACCGTAGATTTGATCGCGTAATTGATTCGTGGCGTGGTGTGCGTCCTGTTATACATTATTCTGTATCACGTGAAGAACTACTACAACCAGTATGGCCTGAAGATGCTAAACCTGATCTACAGATGCTACTAATGAATGGCTTTAAGAAACAAAAACTTAGAGCACATTCAGATTACATGTGGAACAGTGAAGTGAATGACTGGGCATTAGAGTTTTTAGATTATGCAGATATTATGGTCGAGTCCAAATGTAAGAACTTAGCAAGCATTCAGCTATATAAATACAGTATGGAGAAGAATTATGAGCTACCTAAATCAAATGTACGGCAACAAGTCGCCGAGCCAGACCCAATCATCATCTGATAAAAATCCTAATAGGGTCAGCGGAGGACTAAAAGCACAAGGTGTAGATAGGATTGTTATGATGGCTGAAGATGGTTCAGAACAAACTGTGGCTACACACAAATATGTACAATCTTTAGAAGAACAACTAAGAAAACAAAGAGCTGTAATTCAGACCTTAGAAAGAAAACTTACACGCCTTTCTACAGATGTAGGAAATCTGGCAGTGCAGAATTACAATAGGAGAGATAAATGATTCAAAAGTGGATTAATGCTCGTATCAAAGAGCGTACAACATTAGACGGTGTTATTCTAGTAGTAGCAGGCGTTTCATTTTTAATCTTCAAGCCAATTGCGGCACTAATGGCTTATGGTGCTATTGCGTACGGTGCTTGGACTATTTGGAAAAGCGAGTAAATGCTTACCCTTACTGAAAGTGCAGAAAAATATCTTGCTAAAGTAGGCAAGCCTAACGTGTCTTTAACTGTAAAAGGCGGCGGATGTACAGGATTTCAGTACGAGTGGGGTACAACTGATAAAGAGCCAACAGTAGGAAACATATGGGTTGATCCTATTGCTGAAATGTTTTTATTTGGATGCACTGTTGATTATGTGCAGGAACTTGGCGGATCTTATCTAAAAGTTATCAATCCTAATGCTACAGCACAATGTGGCTGTGGCGAAAGTTTCGCAGTTTAAATTTTACTAATATCTAAATCACTAGACGCAGGCATATCCCAAATTTGCTTGCGTTCTATTCCTTTCTTTTGTGCAAACGTCTTAGCATCGCAGTCTCCACAGACATGAAAAAAGTTATTGCTTAGTCTTTTTGGATCCATACTTCCTCTAGATCTTTCAAATTCCGCACCACAATTATCGCAACGAAGCACAACCATAGTCATATTTCTATAGTATTTGTGGATTTTGCCTAATTTACTTGCACGTTCGTACAATTTTTTCAATGTATATTGTTTAATGAACATAAATGTATTTACATTAAGATTATAAAACTTAACGATAAATAACTGTGTTAAAGCATTTTAGATGTATAAACGGAGCAAACACTAATGGCAAGAGAAGATATTTACTTAGGTGTCGAAGGTAATGACGGCACAGGTGATAGTATAAGAGAAGCCTTCCGCAAAACTAACAATAATTTTCAAGAATTGTATGCTGTTTTCGGGCAAGGCGGTACAATTACATTTAGAGCATTAAGCGATACCCCAGACGAATTAACACCAAGTGTGCCAGGATCGCCATTTGTTATTGGTAGTAATCAAGCAGGTTCTGAACTAGTTGAAAAACAAATTGTTGCAGGAACAGGTATTACTATTGACAATAGTATAGAAGATAGAATTTTAATTACAAACGTTGGTGCGAACGTAAGTGCTGATACTTCTCCAGTACTTGGCGGACATTTAAGCGGCAATATTGTATATGGTATTGGACAAATTGCAACAGATGAAGATGCAGTTTCGGCGTTTAACACCACTCACGGAACAACTATCACACAAGATGACTTAGTTATTGATAAAAAGTTTGCAGATCAACACTATGGTGTAAATGGTTTATACGAAAATAGAAGTGACTTTGTAAGAAGTGAGCCTGCAGATGCTACTGAATATACTAAAACTATTTCGGAATACAGAAACGGTAATGCAAGAGTAGTAGGTCACGGGCTTAATAGTGGTGCTAACGGCACTGAATGGAAATACACATCAACTGGCACAGTGCCAACTAATCTTACAAATAACACAACTTATTATTTAAGGTTTATTGATGCTAATACTATTAGTTTCCACTCTACTAAAGACGAAGCACAAAACAATGACGATGCAACACGAGTAAAAATTAATATTGGTGTTGGCGAAACTGTTGTTCCTGACGGTACAGATACTATCGATGACCAAAGTTACGACAACACTCTGTTTGGCTACTATAGAAAAAATGAGGCAATGCCACGTGAAAGCATTGTGCGTAGACAAGGCGATAGAATGGAAGGTGCATTGTATTTGCACGATCATCCAGGTGACCTTGCAGGAACAATAACAGGTATTACAGAAGATTTACAAGCGGCTACAAAGTTCTATGTAGATAACACAAGTTTTGCATCGGATGTTGACTTATATGTAAGCACCAGCGGCGATGATACACAGGTTAATTCACCAGTTGGCAAGGAAGGTAGAAGCCTAAACTATGCGTATGCAACACTAGGTGCAGCCGCGGCAAGAGCAGAAGAGCTTGTTGAATCAAGTCCTTTAGAGCCAGGTGCATACATTCAAACAATTACATACGACCAAGGAAGTAGTAATTCAATAACAAGCACTATTGAAGTTACAACACCTAATACTGATGCTAACACAGCAGTAGAACTTATTAATCTTAACAAAAAGTTTATCCAGAAAGAAGTATTAGAGTACATTAACGAAACTTATCCAGATCTCGAATATGCCGATACAAGCGTTATTAATCCTAATGCTGAAGCAATGCTACACGAAAACAAAGAATTTATTGCTGACGAAGTAATTGCTTGGATTAACGATCAAATTGCAAACGCAGGAGGCAGTGGTATTTGGAATGCATTTAGTTATGACAATGCTAAGTGTAGACGTGATACAGTTAAAATTGTAGATGCAATGATTAACGACTTAGGCAAAGGTGGCAACCTTGAAACAAGACGCCATGCTAAGTCTTATTGGTCAAACGGTGCTAACAGAGTTTATGGACAAGTAGATCAAACTGTTGCATCATTAAACTATGCTAGAGATACTATTAGAAATTATATCTTAGCAAACGTTGCTCTAACACCAATACAAGATCCTATTGTTACAACACAAAGAATTTTTACTGAAACTGTAGAAAGCGGAGTTTCAGCAAGAGTTACAGAATTATTTGCAATACTAACAGATGTGTTACAGCAAGGCTTAAATGCTATGCCAGAGCCAGAGCATCCTGATAAGTCTAATAAAACTTGTGAAAGAGATATTGGCTTAATTCTAGATGGACTAGTAATTGACATTAAAAACGGAACAAACGCAAACTTCCACGCAATACAATCAGGTGTAAGATATTATCAATCACCTAGTGCGGCTAAGGCTAGAATTACACAAGGTACACAAACACTTGACAGTATTTCATATACACAAACACTTGTATCTCAAATTGTATTAAAGAATAGCATAACAGCAAGGCAAACACTTATACAACAGCAAATTCCAGCAAGTGTTGCACAGCCTTCATTAACTGTAAGAAACAGTATTAGTGCTAAATTTGATATTACAAAAACTATTATTGAAAACGGCATTAACAGTAAACCAAAACTTGTTGAAGGTTCAACTTATACTGTCGAATTTACAAACGGAAGTGAAGATAGTGTAGACCAAGGTATTAATACAAACGTTGACATTTTACCTGGTAAGATTATTAGAGGTAAAATATCCGGTGCAATGGGACGCATTGTAACATATACCAGTGGTGCTGATAATGGCGGTGCAAGTTTTGATAGAGTAACTGTTGTGCTACAAGAACCGAGAGAATTTATACTTGGTGAAGAATTAGAATATGGTAACTTTACAAGAACTGCACAAGTTTGTATTCATGTAGAAACAGGTATTTACTACGAAGACTATCCAATTAAAGTTCCTGCTAACGTAAGTATTAAAGGCTCAGACTTTAGACGCTGTATTATTAGACCAGCAGACAGAATTTCTCAGTCAAGATGGATAAAAACCTATTTCTATAGAGATTCACTTATTGACAATCTAGCATGTACGACAGAAATTGGCAGCGATCTAGCATCAAATCAAATTCTAAGTTTATCTGGAACCAGTTCACCTGGCGAGGAAATTATTTGTACTCCAGCAGATAATCTTTCCGCAGAAAGTTGGGCAAACAAATGGTTTGTTTCGGATACAGGTGCTAAAGGCTACATTACAGAATCAGATGTAAATGGCACATCATTTAAAATGACCCTTACTACAGATACATTGGATAACTTTAATGATATTCCAGCAGGAAGTTGGCACATCTACGACACTGTAAATTATGGTTATCACTATCTAACTGATCCTACAGACGAAGATAGTACACCTCTTAACAACAAAGACATTGATGTATTCTTAATGAATGATGCTACACGTTTAGCAAATATGACTTTCCAAGGACACGGCGGCTTTGCACAAGTATTAGACCCAGATGGGCAGATTCTTATTAAATCACCATACATGCAGGTTTGTGGTTCATTCTCTCAATCAGCGAACAAGCAAGCATTTAGAGGTGGTATGTATATTGATGCATTTAGCGGCAACTTGCGTATGCAAATTGATAGCAAAGACAACAACTTTATTCTTAATGTTAGTTCTCCAGTTGGTCAAGGTTTGCGTATTAGAAAACCACAAACTCCATGTCCGTTCTTTATTAACGGAACACGCTATCAAGTTGATGCTATTTCAGAATATGACGGAGAAACAGGTACAGCAAAACTATTGCTTAATACACTAAGCAACGAAGGCAACGGATACAGCGATACTATTACAACACCAGTAGATATTTTCACACAAACGGCTGGTAACAGATCAATGCTTGCGAATGACTATACACAGGTAAACGACCTAGGTTATGGCTTGTTTGTAAACAATGGTGCATTAAGTGAACAAGTATCAACATTTACATACTATTGTCATGCGGCGTTTGTTGCAAATAACGGTAGTATTATTAGAGCATTAAACTGCTCCAACTCAAATGGTAACTACGGACTTGTGTCAGCAGGATCAGATCCTAACGAAGAAGTAGATACAGTTACATTGCTTCGTGATATGACACAACCTGTTAAAATCTATGAAGATGGACAATACTATGCAAATGCAGGTGCAACATCAATATATGTAACAGACTGTGCATATCCTCCATACAATAATAGTTTACTAGATGTTCTTAACGCAGATAGCGTTGTTACTTATGAAATTACTAACGTAAGTGTTGTAAGCGGTATTACCGGTAGTGGAGCAAAAGGTACAGGATTACCTGTATACAGATTAACAATAGGCGGCGATGACGGTATTGCAGAAAACCTAGCAGACGGTGATATTGCATCAATTAGAATGAACAAGAACTTCTTGTTTGACAGTGTTGAACCTGCAACAACAATTAGACCTTCGACTGCTATTATCTTTAATGAACAAGAAGGACAAGTTTACAGAACTATTTCGTTTAACAACCAAGACTCGGATTTATCCGCACTTCCTGCGGATCAGGCACAGATTGTATTTGATTCCGGATTTGATTTCTTGAATATTTTGTTAGATGATACTTATGCGGCAAGAAGTGACTTTGCAGGTAGTGGTACAACAATGGGCGGAACTGCTGGAGACAGAGTGCTTGCTATTAGCAGAATTCAAAGTCAGGATGATATTGATCGTATTAACAACGAAGATATGATCTTTACACATGATGGTAAATCGCATCGTGTAACAAACTATACTGAAAGAACAGATGCTGGCAACGGCGACTATGAGTATGCTACTGTTGTTATTGCTGACCATCCAAACAGTGATATTAACGTTCCAGCAACTGGACTAGGTCTTGTAAGTTCAATGAGACTTGCAGGCGGAAATCAAAGAACTATTTCACTAGGCTTGCAAGATAACGAAACTGCAAGTATTACTGTTAGTATTTCAACACTAAGAGCAAATGGCCACGACTTTAATGATATCGGTTCAGGCGGGTTTAACCAATCTAACTATCCAGGCGTTATTTACGGACCACCGACTAAAACACCTTCGCAGGCTGCTGAAGTTGAGGAACGTGGTAAGGGTCGTGTGTTCTGGGTGTCAACTGACCAAGACGGTTACTTTAGAGTAGGTAAGTTCTTTGAAGTTGACCAAGGTACAGGTACTGTTACATTTGCGGCAAGTATTGCTATTTCAAACTTAGACGGTTTAGGATTTAGACGAGGCGTTAGAATTTCAGAATTCTCAAACGATGACTTATTAAGTGATGCTGATCCACAAGCAGTACCAACAGAATATGCAGTTGACGAATTCCTTAACAGACGCTTACACTTCCAACGTGATGGTACTGTTGTAGGACTTGATAGACAGTTAGGTCCAGGTGCTCTTGCTCGTGATGGTTCAACTAGTATGAAGGGTAACCTTAATGCCGGCAGTAACGTAATTTATAATCTAAGTGATCCTAGAGACGGACAAGGACAAGATGCGGCAACCAAGAGCTATGTAGATACTCGTACACCATTTGGTACAGAAGCAATTGGTATTAATAAAACTAATAGAGCAACTAATGACATATTAGTATTTGACGGTACAACATACGACAATGCTACACCAGCAGGTGATATTGGAATTAGTGTTTCAGGAAATGTTGCTACATTCAGTATCACATCAGGTGCTATCGAAAACGGTGATGTAAGTGCAAGTGCAGGTATTGCACAAAGTAAACTCGCAATGAATGCGGCAACTACTAGAGCAGATGCAGTAGGCATTTCACAAAGTGACCTGGGTGTTGCGGCATTTAATAGTTTACACTTTGATGCTACTAGCGGATTTGTTGGAATCAAACCAAGAGGTGTTACTCCTAGTGAACTGTATGATATTCCACAAAACTATGTAATTGGTAGAACACAAGCCGGTGCTGGAGATACTGCGGCTATTCCGTTCTCAACTGTTGTTGATACAGGAGGTACATTTACTACATCTGGTATTGCTAACAGCATTGTTAAGACAGATGCAAATGGTGCAATTGACGCACAAAAACTTAAGATTGATGGTTATGATATTTTAGACCAATCAGCAAACACACTAACAATGAATACTCCAGGTGGTGCAAGTGTGTTTACATCAGTTGGTACTATTCCAAGTAACACAACTACAACATTTGCAGGTTCAATTGATATTGGCAGTGTAGGCGTTACACCTTCAACACACCAAAAGAACTCAAGTTTTGGTAGTAACAGTGACAGCACTCTTAACCAATCAAGACTAGGTGTTGACTGGATTTATGCATCATTCATTGAAGCACCAGGTGAGAAAGATGCTAACGGTACAGGTATTGCTATTGGTGCAGGTACTGGTTTTAGTAATGCAGGTGAAGTTGCTATTGTTGCAAACAACAACGAACCAGCAGTAACATTTGAACAAAACAAGATGGTTCCATATGGTGACGGATCATATGACATTGGTTCAAGCACAAATAGTTTTGGTGTACTATACGGTGAATCAACAAGTGCTAGATACGCTGACTTGGCGGAGAACTATCTTGCAGATGAATCTTATGAAGCAGGCACTGTACTAGTATTTGGCGGTGATGCAGAAGTAACACAAGGAACTGCAAAAGGTGATAGAAGGGTAGCAGGAGTAGTTTCAACTAATCCAGCACACTTAATGAACTCGCACTTGCAAGGCGATAATGTTGTTGCATTAGCATTACAAGGTAGGGTACCAGTTAAAGTAATTGGTAAAGTTAATAAGGGAGACTTAATTGTAACAAGTGCTATTCCGGGGCACGGTATGGTAGACAATAACCCGGCAGTTGGTACTGTTATTGGTAAGGCTTTAGAAAACAAAGATGATTTAGGCCATGGCGTAATTGAAGTTGTGGTAGGAAGAGTGTAAGGACATAATTATGGCTAATAGATTTCCGCTAATACTTGATATTGATGACGGTAATAAACTTAAAGAGTTGCCCGTTGGTGATAACTTAAATTTACAAGGTTCTGGAATAGTTAATGCAGGAACTATTCAAGCAACTGGATTAACACTTGCAGGAGTTACTTACAATCCGTTTAGCGGAAGTTGGAATGACTTAACTGACAAGCCTAGTGTAGTTGCACAGGATACTGACGAGTTGCCGGAAGGCACTACAAATTTATATCACACAGCAGAAAGAGTGCAAGATGTTGTTGCGGCAATGCTTACAGAAGGAGTAGGTATTGATTTAGTATACGACGATGATGCAGGCACATTATCAATTACTAATACAGGCGGAGGTGGCGGCCAAGCAGGCGAAATTGAAGACCTTAGCGATGTTACACTTACAACTCCTAGCACCAATCAAACACTAAAATGGCAGGGCAACACACAGAGCTTTGTTAACGGATTTATTAATTATACAGAAGTAGTAGGAACTCCTAATCTAGCAAGTGTTGCTACTACAGGTAGTTACACTAGTCTTACAGACAGACCTAACTTAGTAGTAGACATTGATGATTTAGCAGACGTAGATACTACAAGCACTCCACCAACAACTGGACAAGTTTTAAAATGGAACGGAACAAACTGGGCACCGGCCGCTGATATTACAGAAGGCGGTGCTGGGCTTGATGCTGATACACTTGATGGCCAAGACAGTGCATATTATCTTAACTATAACAACTTATCAAATCGTCCTACAATCTTTGATGGCGACTGGGGAAGTTTAACAGGAACACCTACTACACTTGCAGGTTACGGTATTACTGATGCAGTAAGCAGACTAGGAAGTGTAACACTAACTGGTGCATTAAGTGTAACCAACGACGGCGGAGTAACCATTGGCCAAGATGACGATGCAGTATTTAAAATAGAAGCAGGTATTGCTAAAATTATCAGCGATACATTAAACAACGACCTTGCATTATATGCTCGTAATTCAAACGGTGTGCAACCAGCAATTTACGTAGACATTAGCACAAGCAGAGTGGGTATTTTTAAAACTGCACCACAATACAATTTAGACATTGACGGGACATTTAAAGCAACTACACTTTACGGTGATGGTAGCAACTTAACAAACATTGATTTAGATCAAGTTATTACAGCAGGTAGCTCAACTACACAACCATTTAGCACAGGCACACTAACAAGTGCAACTGCTAATACAAGTGATTTAGGATCTACTTCTAACAAATGGAACAATGTATATGCTAACAACTTCCATGGCGATGGATCTAATTTAACAAACGTAAGTGCTACAGCGGCATGGGCAGATATTACAGGTAAACCTACATTTGCAACAGTAGCAACATCAGGTGCATATGGAGACTTAACAGGAACTCCTACTATTCCAAGTGCATTAACCGACCTAGGCATCAGTGATGGCACAAACGGACAAGTGTTAACAACTGACGGAGCAGGCAACTTTACATTTGCAGATGGCGGGGACAGCATTGGTAACTTTACATTTAGTAGTGGTACTATTGACACAGATGATTCAAGTGGCATTACAATTACTCCAGCAGTTACAACAAGCAGTGATTTAACTGTTGAAAACAATCTAACAGTTAACAATACACTCTATGCTGAAAACATAGTAACAACTGCAACAGGTACACCGACTATTGAAAGTAACTCAAGCATTAACCTAAGTGCAACTGACAGAGTTACAATTAACAAGAGTCCTCTAAACCTTGCAAGTTTTACAAGTACAGATAGAGATGCATTAAGTGCAACAAACGGAGATGTGATTTACAACACAACTACAAACAAATTCCAAGGCTATGCAAATGGTGCTTGGGTTGACCTACACTAAGGAGCGTTTATGAGCGAACGTGAATATATTGTAACACTTAAAAAAGGTGTAGACTACGATGCGTTTAATCAGGAAATGATTGCTACAACAGGTGCTGGAGATATTCCAGGACGTTCGGTTGATGTAGCAGATGCTCGTCCAGGGTCTGCACGTAATACTCACTATGCATTAACAGATGCAGAAGCAGATGCTCTAAAAAATGATAACAGAGTATTAGACGTTGCTATTCCACCAGATCAAGATGATAATTTAGAAATTGGATTTAATACTGCTTTTAATCATCCTTTTTATAAAGGAACTTCTGAAAGTGGCAAATGGTTAGATTGGGGCAAAAGGCGACATAGCATAACCACCGAAACTGAGAGTTATATTACACAATTAGTAGAAAGATATTCTTATAACCTTGACGGCACAGGAGTAGATGTTGTAATTCAGGATAGCGGCTTACAAGTTGATCATCCTGAATTCACAGATGCAAATGGAAACAGCCGAGTACAATTAATTGACTGGTACGATGCTAGTGGACTAAGCGGAACACAAAGTGTTAACCATTATAGAGACCTAGACGGACACGGAACCCATTGTGCAGGAACAGCCGCAGGTAAATGGTTCGGCTGGGCAAAAAACGCAAGAGTATACAGTGTAAAAGTTGGAGGCTTAGAAGGTTCAGGAGATAGCGGAACTGGTATTCCTATAAGTAGTTGCTTTGATGTAATAAAACTTTGGCATAGAAACAAACCGCTCGATCCAGTTACCGGTAAAAAGCGTCCTACCATCGTAAATATGAGTTGGGGTTATAGTGCCGGCTATGGAACAGCAACTGATCTTATTTATAGAGGTGTAACATATAATAGTGGCAATGATGCTAGTTTTGGAGATAGAGCACATCTAAGAGATACTTATGGATTGTATCCTTATTACTCCAGCTTTACATATAGAGCACCTGTAAGAGTAACTTCAGTAGACACTGACCTTGAAGAACTCATTGACGAAGGTGTACATGTTTGTATTGCCGCTGGAAATAATAGTTTTAAAATAGATGTTCCTGGCGGTGATGATTACAACAATCTTTTATTCTACAGCGGAGGAAGTTTTTATTATCATAGAGGAAGTTCTCCGTACAGCGAACAGGCATTTATGGTAGGAAGTTTAAATGCACAGACTAGTCCAAATGATAACAAGGTAAGTTTTAGTTCAACAGGACCAGGCGTAGACATTTATGCCGCTGGACATAATATAATGAGTGCCACTAGTACAAGCAATAAATTTACTGATGCGGCATATTGGGGTAATAGTAGTTTTAGGCAATGTAATATTTCAGGTACATCAATGGCTAGTCCGCAAATGTGCGGAATAGGAGCATTGTACTTACAGGCTAACCCAATGCTAACCCCCGCAGAACTAAGAAAAATGATACACAATGATAGTTCGGAAACGATGGAGGCAGGATCGTTAACAGGGTACGGCGATACCAATGACGCAATGGGCGGTCCAAGACGAGTAGCAGTTTCAAGATATAATAAAGCAACACCTTATACAAATACTGCTTCAGGTAAATACAATATCAGGAGTAAATAATGGCTATACAATTAATCAATTTAGGTAATGTTGCAAACGACGGTACTGGTGATGATTTAAGAGAAGCGTTTTTAAAGGTAAATGCAAACTTTAGTGATCTAGACGTAAGAAGCACAGAGTCGACAACAGCGGCAAACTTAGGCTCTTCGGGCGAAGGAGTGTTTTCAAGTTTAGTAGGTACTGAACTGCAATTTAAGAAGATTGCGGCAGGTGCAGGTATAACACTAAATGCAGATAACAACGCTATTACTATTACAAGTTCAGCAACTGGACTAAATGAAATTAGTTTATTTGGCGATAGCGGAAATAGTAATCTAAATCAAACTAACAATTCACTAACAATTAACGGTGGTGCAAACACTACTGTAACAGTAAATAATAATGTTGTTACAATCGCGGCTGATACAGTGTTAAACACTGATGCTAATCCTAGACTAGGTGCTAACTTAGATACTAATGGATTTAATATTGTAGGCAATGGCGATGTTAAAACAACAGTACATAATATTGATATTAGAGACTTTGACGGCTTACAAGACTTTGCAAGTGGATTTGAATTTGGTAGACTAGATGGAGTTGCTGAAAACTTTTTTGAATTCTTTGCTTTATCTCAGGATGTTGATTTTGGAACTGTTACTGCTCCAGAAACTACAGAAGTTGACTTTGGAAGCATTTAATGGCAAATTTATGGACAGTAAATACAGGACATAACCTAGGAACCTATGACGAAGGTCGTACGTTAACTGTTTCATTACCTGTAGATCCTACTGTTGATAGCGTAACATTGCTATCAGGAAAACTACCAAGCGGACTTAGACTAGAAAATAATTCAGTAGTAGGAACACCGTTTGAAGTAGAAAGAGAAACAACAAGCACCTTTGTACTAAGAGCAAAAAAAGGTGTTATTAAAAAAGACATTACATTTACAATGACAATCAGCGGCGAAGACGAGCCGAGATGGTCAACACCTGAAGGACCTTTAGGAATCGGTCCTAACAATTCATTTTATATATTAGACAGTTCTATTATTGACTTTAAACTAGATGTAATTGATCCAGATATTATTGCAGGAGGCAATTTAGAATTCTGGATTGCCAGCGGAGATGGACAACTACCTCCAGGACTAACATTAACCAAAGACGGATATATTAAAGGAATTGTAGATCCTATCCTAGCACTAGAAAAACGAGCAGACACAGGATTTTACGATACTAATCCACTAGGCGAATTCCCATATGACTTTGGTGTAAAAAGTAATAGTGGTTATGACAGTTTCTTCTATGATACTACATTCTATGATTATGCTATTCCTACTAGATCACCTAAAAAGTTAAACAGATACTATGAGTTTACTGTAAGTGTTAGTGATGGCACAACTATTAGCAAACGTAAATTTAGAATATTCTTAGTCGGTGATGACTTCCTACGTACTGACAACACAATCATGCAGGTTGGTACAGGCTTGTTTACTGCTGATAATACATACTTGAGAAATCCAGTATGGTTAACTCCTGGGGATTTAGGTTACCGCAGAGCAGATAACTATGTAACATTGTTTCTTGATGTGTATGATCCTTCAACGCTAGTGGGTGTTATTAGTTATGTGCTAGAAGATGAAAACATTGACGGGTCTAAGAGCGAATTGCCACCAGGACTAGAACTAGATACAATCACAGGCGAAATTACAGGTCGTGTACCTTATCAGCCAGCAGTTACTAGAGAGTACAACTTTACTATTAATGCTGTTAGACAAATAGCAGACACAGACTATGAAGTCATTGAGTTTGATCTATGGGAAGAAGATACGGCAATTCTTGCAGGTACTAAGTTTGTTGATATTAAGTTAAAAATTCGTAATATTGACACACTACAAAAAATTACAAGACTAAGCACATTAAACACAAACTACGGTGCTGTAACAGAATTTACACAAAGCGAAGAATACGATACACTAACAATGGCTGAGCCATTAATTAGCAATCAATTCTTTGTAGCAGAAGCAACTGCCGCAGGGTCTAACACTATTAGGGTTAAAGATCCGGTTACTACTACAATAGAAGGCATATGGTACGATGGTATTACTGAGCATAAAATGACAGGAATGACTATTGTAACAGTAGATGGCGAAGTATATGGTGATATTCAATTAAATGGAACTATTGCCAACAGCATTACCCAAGGTACTAAAATTTATTACGGTACTGCAATTCCTAAAAACACACATTTTACATTGCAGTTAACAGCAGACGATTTTGATATTGCAAGCACTAAAAAGCAATTCACAGTTAAACTATTAGGTGAAGTAGATAGCACGATTAGTTGGAACACTCCTGCTAACCTAGGAACACTAAGAGCAAACTTTACAAGTACATTAGTTGTTAATGCGTCAACAACTGTACCTAATGGAAAACTGTTTTATAGTTTAACAGGCGGCAAACTTGCTCCTGGACTACGTTTAAGTCCAGACGGAGAAATTATTGGTAAGATCAATCAGTTTGGTACTGCCGAAAATCCCGGCTTAACAGTATTTGATAATAAGACTACAACGTTCGACGGCGGAAATACTACTGTTGATAGAACATACAAGTTTACTATTTTAGCTCAAGATCAATTTGGTTATAGTGCAATTAGTAGAGAGTTTAGTTTAAGTACGATAGATCCAGACGATGTTCTTTATAGTAACATTAATATGCGTCCGTTGCTATCACAAACTCAAAGAAATTCATTTAGATCGTTTATTAGTAACCCTAACATATTCACTCCAAGTTTAATTTATAGGCCAAATGATCCGAAGTTTGGTGTGCAAACAGAATTGAATATGTTATTATATGCAGGTATTGAAACTAAAGAAATTGAAAACTACGTAGGTGCTATTGGTCTAAATCATAAACGCAAAACATACAGATTTGGAGAAGTTAAAACAGCAATAGCAAAACAACCTGGATCTAATGACATTGTTTATGAAGTAGTATATGTTGAAATTATAGATCCTAGCGATGCTAAAACTAGGACATCATTTACTATTAATAACGATAAAAAAATTAAAGTTAACAGTATACAACTAGAAGAAATCGACGATAACTCAGGACTAGGTACAGGTAGAGGAACATTTACTATTTCTACTAGAGCAGGTGATAAAGATTCATTTAGTACAAATAACGACTTATATGTGTTTACTCGTAACGGACCTATACTTGTTCAGACGCCTGGATCTATCAGTATAACCAGTGCAGACGGAAGCACAGTTCTTTCATCAGCAACAATAACCAAGGGCGATGCTGATAGTTATAGATTTAGACCCGACGGCAATACTATTAAAGCAGATAGCTCCGGGATCAAAGTTAGTGACAGCAATGATATTTCAAGATATATATCAAACATTACTAACATGAGAAAGCGTATAAAAGGTGTTGGCCAAACTGAAAACGAGTTTTTACCTTTGTGGATGTTAACACAGCAGTCATTAGGGCAAGGACAATTAGGATATGTAACAGGTGTTCCTCTTGCATATTGTAAACCAGGTACATCAGATACTGTATTATTAAATATTAAAAATAACAGTTTTGATTTTAAAGATCTACACTTTGATATAGATAGATATGTAATAGATAGTACTAAAGGAAACAGTAACGAGCAGTATTTGTTGTTCGCAAACTATCAGTACAACGTTTAATGCCGATAAATACAATGGAGATAAAAAATGGCAAGACCACAAAACAGCGATATTAATACTACAAGCATTGATTCAGATTTTCCTGTTGCAGGACAGGATAACGATTCGCAAGGCTTTAGAGATAACTTTGGTACAATTAAAACTAACTTTGTAGAAGCAAAAGCAGAGATTGAAGATCTCATGGACAACACTGCAAGGCTAGATGTTGACAACAACTTCTTAGGAAACCAAATTTCTGGAGCAGACTTTATTAACAATGTTGAAACAGTATTTCCAGGAGGTACTATTACTTCAGGGCAAAACGTAAGTTTTGAAAATGGACACGTTCAAACATTTACTGTTGCCGCGGCGATGACACTAACACTAAGTGATCTTCCTTCAACATCAGGAAAGTATCAAAAGATTCGTGTTATGATTTTAAACGACGGCAGTTCAAGAACTATTACTTGGGCAGTATCAGGCGGTGGTGCAATTAAAAAAGACAGTGCTTGGCCATCTCAAGATGAAACAACTGTTATTGCTTCAGATACAAACTACACAGTTATTGATTTCTTTACAATTGACGGGTCTACAGTATTTGCAGAATATAAGGGTGTGTACGAATAAATGGCCATTCATCCGTTACATAAAATGGACGAGGAACTTACTGTTCCTCAACTTGAAGAAAAAATACACGACCTAACTAAAAAATTCTGGATGTCACACAATCCACAAGTTCAAGAACAAATCTCTACTTTCATTGAAATTTACAAATCTGAACTAGAAGCACAACTAGCCAAACAAAAAATTAACCAAGATCCTAATTCAGAGCTTGACAATCTGATCAATATCAGTTAAAATACATGTATGATTATGAAAACAGACGAACTAGGTATTCCACGATTCTCTAATCGAGACCTTATCGATATGATCTATAGTGGTCATGCGGATAAAGTTCATGTGGTGTTGTGTAACCCAAGTGATGATGTAGACAAGTTCAATGCCGCTATGGAAGAACAAGGCTTTGACAAACTACAAAAATATATTCCGCTAGATGTAGATCAAAAGACTTTTGACGGTGTATGCCAAAGTGAATGGTTTATGCCTGAAGAATATAAAACACTAAACGTACACAACTATATTCTAACAAAATGCACTACGCAAGAAGAAACTGCTAGATGTGCGGAAGAACTTGCAGAGTTTGAAGGTAGAGGTATGATGCCGCTCTTACAGTATATGATATATCTTGTGGACTTTATGCGTGAGAACAACATTGTATGGGGTGTAGGACGTGGATCAAGTGTAGCAAGTTATGTGCTGTATTTGATAGGTGTACATCGTATTGATTCAATCCAATATGACCTGGATTGGCGAGAGTTCCTTCGATAAATACGTATATAATAGGAGAAAAATTATGCCAATGAAACAAGTAGGTCGAAAGCAATATAAAACCATGCAAGGCAAAGCAATTGACATGGATTTGCTTAGACAAAGAAACGAACTTACTCCTGCGGTTGGTAATGCTCGTGTAAATGCACGTGGTGACGAATTAGGACCAGGCGGTAAGATTATTAAAAAGCGTGAAGATGTAATGAAAGAATACTACGCTGATCAAGTCGAAACTGTTCCTGATCAAGTTCCAACAAAAAAAGAGCCTGTTCAAGAACCAGTAGTTGACGAAGTTCCTAAAACAAGAGCTCAGAAAAAAGTTGAAGCAGTTGAAAAGGCCCAAGCAGAACCAGAATGGGTAGAGGACGAAGACGGAAATTTTGTACAGAAGGATAGTTAATGTTAAACTATGATGCAATAGCGGCAAATCAAGGTGGCGGAGGATTGCCTACCAAAGTTACCGCAAAAAAAATAACACCACTAGGTAATAGAGTTATTTGTTCGGACATGCACTTTGGTGAACGAACTACTAGTGGAGGTATTATTATTACTTCAGATGACGGCAAGGATAGAGGTATCAAACCACGCTGGGGTCGAGTAGTTGCTAAAGGAAAAGATAATGATGACCCGTACGATATTGGCGATTGGATTCTTGTAGAACACGGGCGTTGGTCTCGAGGCTTTGAAGTAGATACAGAAGGTAACGGCGAGTATGTAACTATGCGTCTTGTAGAAGCAGAAAGTGTTCTTTTATGGGATAATGAAAAACCCGAAGATATGCTTTGGGGTAATAAAGAAGGTGCCGGCGATACTGGACAAGCAAAACCGGAGGACTTCGGAGCAAGATGACAAATCCATTTTCAGACATTAATAAATTTCAAGAAGCATGTGATCAGGAAGTTAATTGTGCAAACTACACAATGTATCTTGATCTAATCAAAGAAGAATACGAAGAACTACAAGAAGCAGTAGAAGCAGGCGACAAAGTAGAGCAACTTGATGCACTTGTTGATATTCTTGTTGTAACTATGGGTGCTATCCGTACAGCAGGATGGGACGGAGAAGGTGCCTGGAATGAAGTTATGAAAACCAACTTTGCTAAGATTGATCCTACCACAGGCAAAGTACGCAAACGCGAAGACGGCAAGGTACTAAAGCCAGAAGGCTGGAAAGCACCTGAATTGGCACAATTTATTAAATAAACACTTGACTCCTTATTGTTACTATGTTAAAATACATAATGATAATAAGGAGTTTCTCTTGATATGAAAGAATTATGGGTAGAAAAATATCGTCCGAAAACAGTAGACGGCTACGTATTTCGTGATGAAGCACAAAAAGCACAGGTAAAAACTTGGATCAAAGACAAAACAATCCCGCACTTACTGTTTTCAGGCAATGCTGGCATCGGAAAAACAACGTTGGCAAAACTGTTATTCAACGAGTTAGACGTCAACGATTTAGACATATTAGAAATTAACGCATCGCGAACAAACTCAGTAGATGATGTTCGTGATAAGATTGTAAACTTCGTACAGATGATCCCATTTGGGGATTTCAAGGTTGTATTATTAGATGAGGCGGACTATCTTTCACCTAACGCACAAGCGGCACTCCGCGGAGTTATGGAAGAATACCATACTACTGCTAGGTTCATTCTTACTTGTAACTATCCAAATAGGATTATTCCTGCTATTCACAGTCGTTGTCAAGGCTTCCATATTGCTAAGATTGACCAAACTGAGTTTACAGCTCGAGTCGCAGAGATCCTCATTACGGAAGGTGTTACGCCGGACTTGGACACGTTAGACACTTATGTAAAAGCAACCTACCCAGATTTGCGTAAGTGTATCAACACCGTACAAATGAATAGTGTTGATGGTGTGTTGAATAAGCCTAACGAAGGTGATACAGGCGAGAGTGACTGGAAGCTGGACATGGTTGAACTGTTCAAAGCAGGTAAGATTCAAGAAGCACGTAAATTACTTTGTGGTGCTATTCGTCCAGAAGAAATGGAAGAAGTGTATCGTTGGTTGTATGACAATATCGAATTGTTTCCGGATCCAGACCAAGCGGTGCTAATTATTAAACAAGGCCTAGTTGATCACACACTAGTTGTAGATCCGGAGATTAACTTAGCCGCAGTACTAATTAGATTAGCGAGGTTATAATGCCATATTATGTTACAGACAACTGTATTAAATGTAAGCATACAGACTGTGTTGAAGTTTGCCCAGTAGACTGTTTTTACGAAGGCGAAAATATGCTTGTAATCAATCCAGACGAATGTATTGATTGTGGCGTATGCGAGCCCGAATGTCCTGCCGATGCTATCCTTCCAGACAATGCATTGGAAGACGGTGAAAGAGAAAAGTGGGAACTACTAAATTTAAAATATTCAAACGAATGGCCAAACATTACAATTAAAAAAGACCCATTGCCAGAGTGGGAAGAATTTGACGGAGTACCTGACAAATTAGAAAACTACTTCAGTGATAAGCCCGGAGAAGATTAATGGGCGAAAAAATAGGATTGTTTCAAGTTCCTATTGTTAAACAAACAGTAAAGAACCACGATAAAATTAAAAAGTATCTAATGGATGAAGTTTATCCAGGTGATGACTTTGAAACAAATCTAATTGGTACAGAAGTATATACAGACTATGAAGATAAATCTAACTCGTTAGATCCTAGTTTTGTCAATCCGTTGTATCAAGATAACATATTAGAACTGTTACAAGATCTTGGGTTTAGTGAAAATGTTAATTGGCATGTTAACTTAGATACATGGTACAATTTTAGTCGCAAAGGCGGTTGGCAACATATGCACGATCATGTAGGCGGTCCTTTACAAATTACATGGAGCGGAGTGCATTATGTACTGCTAGACGACGAACACCAAACAACTAATTTTACAAACCCACAGGCGGCCCTCATTAGATCTACTTGGCCTACAATGAACCACGCTGACCTACCTAGTTATTGTAATGATTTAGATGTTGCTCTAAGAGCAAAAGAAGGAGAAATTATTTGGTTCCCTCCTTACTTAAATCACTATGTGAAACAACAAGAAAGCGATAAATTAAGATGTACAGTAGCAGTTAATTTAACTGTTTTTGATCACCCTATTTTGAGAGATAATAATGTTTAGAGAAGTAAATGATATAGTAATTGTAGGAGGTGGCACAAGTGCATGGTTTAGTGCGGCGTTTTTAGCACGTAACTTAGATGTTAATGTTACACTTGTAGATAAAGAAGTCGGAAGTCCAGTAGGCGTCGGCGAAGGCACATTATTGTTTTTTGATAAGTTTTTAAAACGTTGCGGCTTTAAAACAGATGAGTGGTTTAACGAAGTAGGTGCTACACATAAATCAGGCATACTTTTTCCAAACTGGGGTAAAAAGGATAATCTAGTTTGGCATCCTTTTTTACTAAACAAAGAATATCCAGAATACGATAGTTCAATGTATGAAGCATGGACTCATTATCAGGACGAAGGTTTTCAAGAGCTGGGTGCATTTTTTAATATTAGTGTAGAAAATAGAGTTGATACACAAAACTTGCAATCTTATGCACAGCATGTTGATGCTAGTAAACTTGTTGTTTGGATGCAAAAGCAACTAGAAGGTAAAATTACTATTATTAAAAGCGAAATGATTAATATTAATCGTTCCAACGACGGGTTTATTACAAGTATTGACTTGAAAAACGGACGAAATATTTCAGGAGATTTGTTTGTAGACTGTACAGGATTTAGACAACTACTACAACAGAATCCAGATCGTGTAGATTTAAAAGGAAGATTATTCTGCGACACAGCAGTAGCTGGCCGTGTTCCTTATAAAGATATTAATAGAGAAAGACATCCTTACGTTGTAAGCGAAGCAGTTGATCACGGCTGGGTTTGGAATATTCCTGTTCAAGAGCGTATTGGTTCTGGCTTAGTTTTTAATCGCAGTGTAACAGATCCCGAAGAAGCAAAACGTTATTTTTGCGAATATTGGGATAACAGAATTAGTCCAGAAGATTGTAAACTAATTGATTGGACTCCTTACTACAATAAAAATATGTGGGAAGGCAATGTAGTTGCTATCGGACTAAGTGCAGGATTTATTGAACCGTTAGAAAGTACAGGCCTTGCAGGCATTACAACATCAATTTACGAATTGGCCGCACGTATTAGGCAGAAGTGGTACAATCAAGCAGACGTGAATATGTTTAATGCTATTATGATGGCAGTATATGAAGATGCTATTGACTTTATCAATATGCATTATGCATACACAGACTTTGATACTCCATTTTGGAATTATGTAAAAGAAAATCATGTAATGTGCGAAGCACATAAATGGTATAAAGGATTAATCGAACGTGGAGAAAAATTACCAAATGATGGAAAAGGATTCTTTTTTGGCGGTGCAAACTGGTTATGCTGGTTAATGCAAATTGAAAAAACAATTGGTGCTAACAAGCACATTGATAAAGAAACAGCAAAGAAAATTTTAGATGATTGGAAGGATGTTGTAAAAATAGGATATGAAAAACCTGCAACTATCAGCCACGACGAAGCAATAGAAAACTTTGCATTATATCTAAATTTAAGTATGGATGAACGTGAATTAGAATGGAGAAAAATATGAACGTAAAACTAGTATCTTACTCGCAACCTTCAGAAGAGTTTAAAGCAGAAGGACTACATAATGCACAAGAGCTAATTGCGTTCTGTGCTAGGGTCTCTAACCCAAGCAATCAAATGAATAAAGAAACTAGTGAAAAACTTATTAAGTATCTAATTAAACACGCTCACTGGTCACCATTAGAAATGGTCAGTGCTTGTTTAGAAATTGATACTACTCGTGACATTGCTCATCAAATTGTGCGTCACCGCTCGTTCTCTTTCCAAGAATTTTCACAACGTTATGCTAACCCCGAAGACATGGGCGATATGTTTGAAATTTCAGAAGCACGACTACAAGACGAAAAGAACAGACAAAACTCGATCGAAGTAGACAATGTAGAATTACAACGTGAATGGGAAAGGCACCAACGTAGAGTGTTATGGATGTCTAAGGAAGTTTATGACTGGGCATTAGCAAATGGCATTGCTAAAGAGCAAGCACGTAAAGTACTTCCAGAAGGACTTACTAAAACACGACTATACATGAATGGTACACTACGCAGTTGGGTTCACTACATCGAACTACGTGGTGCTAACGGCACACAAAAAGAGCATATGGAAATTGCTCATGCCTGTGCTAAGGTTATCGCAGAGATCTTTCCGCTCGCAGACGAGCTGTAAAATAAAAGGAGTAGCAAAAACTACTCCTTATTTTTTAATAATCCCCGTAAATTTTTAATACTTCACTTACTGCTTCGTGGCGTTCAATATCCTTATGATAAAATTCCACAATATCTAAGTGAGATGTTTCGTGAGCCTTTTCTTGCAGTTGATTTACAAAGTCAATAAGTCCATTGTCTTTTAGTCTATCTGCTTGAGCAAGGTCTCCTGTGACGGCCATTTTACTTTCTTCGCCTAATCTAGTTAAAAGCATTTTCATTTGATTAGGTGTAGCATTTTGCATTTCATCTGCAATAATAAATGACCTTTTGAAAGTTCTTCCTCTCATGTATGCAAGTGGAGCAATTTCTACCACTCCTTCTGCAATCATACCTTCTATCTCGTTAGCAGAAAAGTACTCTCTTAACACATCAAAAATAGGTCTTGTCCAAGGAGCCATTTTCTGTTCTAGCGTTCCTGGTAAAAATCCTAGATCCTCGTCAACAGATACTGCTGGCCGTGTCACTACGATTCGATCTACATCACCTTCTTTAAATGCTTTAATTGCCGCAAGAACAGCAATAAGAGTTTTACCAGTACCAGCAGGGCCGATACCAAACACTATGTTTTTAGAATTGTCTAGAAGTTTTAGTGTGTATTCCTCTTGGTGTCTGTTTCTTGGAATAATTTTTACATCTTGTTTTTTCTGTGGAAGGTAATTGTTAATTTGTACTACGTTTTGATAAAAGTTTTGATTTTTATTACTCTTGCGAGCTCGTTTTGCACCCATTAAGTTCTCCTTTTATGGATAGTAATCTCTCTAGCGGATTACTAAAGTATTTACCGAGGTTACAGCAATATAATACTACAACTTAAAATTTTGCGTTGTCTTGTCAAATAGATAAATATATTAAACAAAAGGTACCTTGAATGATAGACACAATTGACATCGTAAAAAACATTGAAAACATTTATGATAGCGATACACAGTTCCAAGTGCTAAAAGACTTTGAGCGTGTGCTAGATGAACTTGACTTATATGTTTATGATAACTGGAAAGACGGTGAGTTAGTAGCCGGTCCAGAACTTGGTAGACACTGGGTAACATGCTCTTTTATGTGGCCTAAAGAAAAAATGCCCGACCCTATGGGAGGCAAGCGTTTGCTAGATTACGATTGTAAAGTTTCATACAAAAAAGATTCTATTATTGTACCACGTAAAATTAAAAAGCCAGATGATATTCGTCCTGGTACTAAAAAAGGCAAACTAGATAGAAACCCTATTTGGATTGTTGAAATTCAAATGCCTAAAAAATTAATTATGGACATCTATTCAGGTTATAAAGAACAAGTTACAGATACAACTGCTGAGCCCAATGTTGAAGCAGAAGCACAAACAGCCGAAACACAAGCCAGCGAAGCAACACCAGATTCAGATTTAGATTTAGGTTTGGAGTAAACGATGCCTCTTCAAGCAGATGATTTAAAAAACACAGTTAGTAAATTTTTCGAAATTGACGGTTTCAAAAGTAAGATGGGAACTGATCAAGATATAGTTGTTATTAGTTTTAGTTGCCTAGATGGCAATGTAGCAGATGACTTAATGAACTTTATTGAAAAAGGATATCCATTTGTACTAGATGCCGATAAAACTACAGGCGAACAAAGCGATGGTACCTATAAAGTATTTGTAGAACTACAAAGAGAAAAAGGCGTCAGTGAAAACATTGTAGAACTGCTAGACGGTGTAAGTAAACTTGCAAAAGTAGATACATTTAGATTTAGATATTATAAAAACTTTAGAAGTCAAGAAGCGACAATCGAAAATTTACAAGCACAAGTACCTGAAACTAAAGAAGAATACGAAATGGTTTCTTCTAAAGTACAAACAGAAAACTATAAAAATTTCTTTGCAACCAGTTACGTAGAAGACGTAGATATGTTAGACGATGTTTTAACACTTAGAAAAAAGTATGCTGAAAATTTAAGATTTAAGTTCGTAGACTTTGGTAAAAAGGATGAAGTGATAAATACGTTAACTGAGCAGTTAAACGTTAAAGACTTTGGCGAAGTAATTTATCTTACTAAATTTATAGGAGATTATAATCCTACAAAATATGGTAAAAAAATTACTTTAGAACAGAACGATCACATGCTTGTAGTGGAAAGAATATAGGAGTAGCAAATGAGCTTAATACGTGAAACAGAAGAATGCGAAGATTTTGCATCTTGCAATGAGCCAAAAAAGGCTCGCCAAACTTTTAGTGCAAAGGAAGGCGGAATTAAAACCGTTTATACTTGTTCTAAATGCGACAAAATCTTGTTTAGACCTGAAGTACTTGCGTCTAGACCAGATTGGGTAAACCCTAACGAATAAGACCAATTTTTTGGCAGATAAGGAAAATGACTTATGTTAACATCTGACCAGTTCTCAGAACTGTTCCCGCGATGCAAAGACCCTGAAGGCTGGGTTGATGCAATGAATGAAGTATTTCCAGAATACGAGATTGATACACCTCAACGCATTGCCGCTTTCTTAGCACAATGTGGACACGAATCAGGTGGATGGAGAGTGTTTAGTGAAAATCTTAACTATAGTGCAAAAGCACTTGATGCAGTGTTTGGGAAATATTTTGTAAGGGCAGGAAGAGATGCAGAAGAATATCACAGACAGCCGGAAAAAATCGCAAACGTGGTATATGCGAATCGCATGGATAATGGCGATACTGATTCTGGCGATGGTTGGAGATTTAGAGGAAGAGGACCAATTCAATTAACTGGTCGTGCTAACTACACTAAATTCTCCGAGTGGGCAGACTTGCCTGAAGTATTAGAGAATCCAGACGTTGTTGCAGAAGATAAAGAAGTAGCTCTTAAGTCTGCATTGTTCTATTGGGACACAAACGGATTAAACAAATACGCAGATAGCGGAGATATTAAAACTCTAACAAAACGAATCAACGGTGGTTACATCGGTCTTGAAGATCGTATTCATCACTGGGAAGAAGCATTGAAAGCAATGGGTGCAGAAGTAGAAAATCATCAAGAAGATGACGACGAAGATGATTCATTTGATTTAGATGAGATTGGTGTTCTACGCAAAGGTGCTAGAGGCGAAGGTGTTAAACTAATGCAAGAAGCACTAGGTATTGGTGCAGACGGTGTGTTTGGCCCAGGTACAGAACGTGCTCTTAAAGAATGGCAAGCCGCTAACGATTTAGTAGCAGACGGTATTGCCGGACCTGCAACACTAGGTGAATTATTAGGCTAAATAATATACTATGTTTACTTCACTAAAAATTGCATTTGTTCTTGTAGCATTAGGTATAGCCGGCGGCGGTTATATGTATGTACAAAAACTACAAAGCGATTTAGAAACAGCTCGTGCAAATGTTGCTAAAATGGAAGTTGCTGTACAAACAGCAGAAGCCAGTGTAAAAACATTGCAGGAAGAAAATGTTCGTATTGGTGAACTAAACGGACAACTACAGAGTGACTTACAAAAAGCAGAGCAGTACGGTGATGAGCTCCGTGCTACTTTGCAACGTCACAATTTAACACACTTGGCTACTAAAAAACCAGGTTTAATAGAACAGAGGATGCAAGGTGCGACTAACGAACTTTGGGATGATCTTGAGTCTATTACTGACCCTAACACTAACAACAGGGTGCAGTCTACTGACTCCGGAACCACAGATAGTAACAGTAACTGACGTACAACGAACTGTTGTACCAATCGTTCCACACCCTAAAAAGGCACAGTTGAACGATGTTAAAATCTATGTGGTTACAGAAGAGAACTACGAAGAATTTGTTAAAGAGTTTCAAGCAAAGAATGGTAAAACTGCTTGGATTGCAATTAGTGTTAAAGACTACGAAAACCTATCCTTAAACTTTGCTGAACTCCGTAGATACATTGAACAACAAAAAGAAATCATTGTATACTATGAAGAAGCAGTAAAGCCTCAAGAAGAAACTCCTACCGAAAAATAATAAATACACATAGTTAATAAAGCGTGAGGGCTAACTATGGATTTATTCGACCGTCTGTTGGACGACACACTGTGGATATACACAGCAATTCTTGGCTCACTTCTTGGAGCCGCATTTTTAGCATATTTTAAAGACACAAGAGCAGGACTTTGGTGCTATGCTAAACTAGACCAATTTTTAGATTTTTTAGTTGAACGTTATGGCTGGACATGGTTTGAACAGCCCACGGATGCATGGCGTAAAAAGTATCCGTATGTAACTAAAAAAATTGATGAATTAGAGGAACGTATTAAAAAGCTGGAGGGCAAAAAATGATTAGCGAACTAAGTTTTTTAGATAAGAGTGTGTTGTTTGCACAGTTATCAGAAATTGCTTATATGGGCGAGAAAGAGGCAGCCAAGGAAGCAAAAAAGTTAGGATTTACAACAACAGAATTTTATGATAAAGATGGTGCTCAAGCATACCGCTTTATGAACAAAAACGATTTAGTAATTGCGTGTAGGGGAACACAACCTACACAATTTAACGACATCAGTGCAGACCTTAAAGCACTACCTGTAATGGCTGAAACTGTTAGCAGGGTACACAGAGGCTTTAAGGCAGAAGTAGATGAACTATGGCCAATGGTGTTAGAAGATTTACAAAGAACACGCAATCAAAATAAAAAGATTTGGTTTTGTGGACATTCACTAGGGGCGGCTATGGCAACTATTATGGCAAGTCGCTGTCATTTATACGAAGGTATTGCTCCTGTAGAAGAACTTTATACATACGGTTCTCCAAGAGTAGGCTGGAGAGGCTATTGCAACAGCCTAGGTGTAACACATCATCGTTGGGTAAATAATAATGATATTGTAACTCGTGTTCCACTTAAAATTATGGGATATGTACACGACGGCGAAGAACACTATATTAATGCTTATGGCAAACTAAGACAACCAACAGGATGGCAAAGAGTCAAAGATAGATTCCGTGGTATATGGTTTGGTTTAAAGCAGGGCAAAATTGACAGTTTTTCTGATCACAGTATAGGTGGTTATGTAAAATGCATTAAAGAGGGGAAAGAATAATGTCAGAAGAAGATATCAAAGCATCAGGTCATCATCCAGCAGATACAAATGGTGACGGTAAAGTAAGCGAAGCAGAAGAAAAGATGTATCTCGAGTTCAAACGCAAAGAACTAGAAGATGCAGATGCAATGCGTGATGCACAACGCAATATGGCTTGGTTTGCTCTATTCGGTATGCTACTATATCCATTTGCTGTTGTACTAGCAGTGTTACTAACACTAGATAGTGCGGCTAATATCTTAGGTGATATGGCAGCCACATACTTTGTGTCAGTTGCGGCAATCGTAGCGGCATTCTTTGGTGGTCAGGCATTTAGTGCTAAAAAGAAGTAATCACTACTAGCTAAACACAATAGTCCATACGATAAGTAGTTGTATGGACTATTATTCTATTTTAGGTGTTAGTAAAAACGCTTCAGACACAGAAATTAAAAAAGCATACAAAGCAAAAAGTATGAAGCACCATCCTGACAGGGGCGGTGACGAAGAAGAATTTAAGCGAATAAATGAAGCATACCAGCATCTAAGCAATCCTCAAAAAAGAGCAGAATACGATAATCCACAGACACAATTTCAATTCCATTCAGGCATGGGCGGATTCGAAGATATATTTGGAAATATGTTCGGCAACAGAAGACCACAAAATAGAACTATAACTATTGGTGTGGATATTATGTTAGAAGATGTGTATAAAGGTAAAAGTTTAGTTGCAAACTATCAGTTACCTTCTGGACAACAACAAACAGTTAGTATTGATATTCCACAAGGTGTAAGTCACGGAGATGTTATTAGATTTGTAGGAATGGGCGACAACAGTATTAGAGGACTGCCACCTGGAGACTTGCATGTTCAAGTACAAATTTTAAAGCATCCTAGATATTCCTCGGACGGCTTTAATGTAGAATGTACTAAACAAGTAGCAGTTTTTGATTTGATTAAAGGCATAGATTTAGAAATAGAAATACCAGATGGACGCAGAATTAAATTACATGTACCGCCAGGCACACAACCAGGCACAAAGTTAAAAATAAAAGGGCATGGATTACCTAGTAGAAGACAACGTAAAAATGGAGACTTTTTCGTACAAATTAAAGGTGTTATTCCTAAAGACATACCTAAGGCTATAACAAATGTAATCGATAACTATTGGTAAACTTTAATTTGACTTTAAATACAATATATGCTATTATACAAACAATATTAATAAGAGGAAACATTAATGGTAGAACCATCTAAAAACTTGCAAGACGTTTTCGATAAATCAATTGAAGATGCGAAAAAACTACGACACGAGTATATTACTCTAGAACATATGCTCTTTGCTATGCTTTGCCATAACGATCTTGTTTCATTTTTAGAAAAAAGAGATATTGATCACGAACTAATTAAAAAGAATCTTGAGCATTATCTAAAAACAAAACTAGAGGATATTACACTACCTGCTGAGATTACTAAGTTTAAGCCTAAGAAAACACAAGCTGTTGAGCGTGTATTAAATAGAGCATTTGCACAAGTATTGTTTGGTGGTCGTAATACTATTGAAATCGTAGATGTATTCATGAGTTTGTTAACAGAAAAGAAAAGTTGGTCTGTTTACGAACTTACAAAAGCAGGCGTTGATAAAGACGCATTAGATTTAGAAACGTTTGATGAAGAAATTGATGATCCTGAACTAGCAAGTGCTGGACAAAAAGCACTACGCCAGTTTGGTACTGATCTCAACAGTGAAGTTAAAAAGAATAAAGTAGATCCGGTAATTGGTCGAGAAGATGTGCTAGAATCTTTAGCATTAAGTTTAGGCAGACGAAACAAGTCTAACGTTCTTCTTGTAGGTGATCCGGGTGTTGGTAAAACTGCTATTGCAGAAGGACTAGCATATAACATTGTAAACGATAACGTTCCTAACTTCTTAAAAGAATATACAGTTTATAATCTAGATATTGGTGCAATGATTGCTGGTAGTAAATACCGTGGTGACTTTGAAGAACGTTTTAAACTTGTAATGGCAGGCATTAAGAAAAAAGGTAAAGTAGTTGTATTCATTGACGAAGCACACATGATGAATGGTGCAGGTGCAGGCGGCAAAGACAGTGCAGGCGATCTTGCTAATATGTTGAAACCAGCACTAGGAAAAGGCAACATCAAAGTTGTTGCTTCGACTACTTGGGAAGAGTATCGCAAGTTCTTTGAAAAGGATCGTGCGTTGATGCGTCGATTCCAACGTGTTACTGTTGAAGAGCCTAGTGCAGAAGTGACAAAAGATATTTTGCGTGGCATTAAAAAGTATTACGAAGATCATCACGTTGCTACAATTACAGATGAAGCAATTGACGAAGCAGTAAAACTATCTATCAAATATATGACAGATCGTAAATTACCTGACAAGGCAATTGATTTAATTGACCTTGCGTGTAGTAGATTTAAAGTAAGAAACATTGACGAAAAAGTAGTAGGTGCAGAACAAGTACAGTTTGAACTTGCTAAGTTTGTTAACTTGCCGCCAGAGAATATTGCACAAAAAGAAACAAGCAATCTTGCTAAACTCGATCACAATCTAAAACTTACAGTGTTTGGTCAAAACGAAGCAATTGATTCGCTTGTAGATAAGATTCTTGTAGCACAAGCAGGCTTACAAAGTGATAATAAGCCGATTGGTAGTTTTGTGTTTATGGGTCCGACAGGTGTTGGTAAAACTGAATTGTCAAAACAACTTGCAGAACAACTAGGTGTTAAACTTGTACGTTTTGATATGTCAGAATATCAAGAGAAGCACAGTGTAAGTAAACTGATTGGTTCTCCTCCAGGCTATGTAGGACACGACGAAGGTAGTGGACAACTTATTGATAGAGTCCAGGAACATCCTAATTGTGTATTACTACTTGACGAGATTGAAAAAGCACATCCAGATGTTTCGCAAATCCTATTGCAGGTGATGGACAACGGTAAGATTACAGGCAGTGATGGCAAAGAAGCAGACATGCGTAACGTTATCCTTGTAATGACAACTAACCTAGGTGCAGAGCAAAGTGAAAAAGCATCAATTGGTTTTGATCCTGAAGAGGAAGATGTTTACGAAGATGAAGAATTTAACAAGTTCTTCAAGCCAGAGTTCCGCAATAGACTTGATGGTGTAATTACATTTGGAAGTCTTGATAAGAACACAATGATTAAAATTGTTGGCAAGTTCTTGCTAGAACTAAAAACAAAACTTAAAGACAAAAACGTTAAAGTGTCAGTTACTGACGAAGCAATTGATCACTTGGTAGATAAAGGCTTTAATCGAAAGATGGGGGCGAGACCTTTACAGCGTGTAATCGACAAGGATATTAAAACTCCACTAAGTAAAGTTCTACTGTTTGGCGATCTAAAAGACGGCGGACACCTAACTATTGATTTTGACGAAGAATTAAAGTTATTAGTTGGAGAAAAAGAACTTGCAACTGTATAAAACAAAATCACTGTTTTATAAAAAATACCTTGCTAAGATAGATGCTAATTTATCCATTGCTTCTATCTTTCGCAACGGCAATTTACAGTATGTAAAAGAACAGTTAGACTATATGCAACGGTTTGCTGATGATGGGGAAACTATTCCCCATCCAAGTCCCTTCCAACAAAGTGTTAATTTAAAAGATTTTAACAGAGCCTGTATTCTTTATGAAAACCTAAAAGGTCGTGTTCGTGATACAACAATTAGAGCAGAAGGCATTTTTATAAACATATATAGCAATGATATAGATTGGCTTAAATTTTTAGCTTATGAAATAGAAGCATATGCTATACACTTGCCCAATGAAAAAGAACAAAAGTTCTTATCCGAAAATCCTAATATTGTTATAGAAGACAACCCTGCTTGGCGATATAAGATTTGGCTTAACGAAAAAACACTTAGCGAATTTGCAAAGTTTGCACAAAATAATGCTAATATACGCATAGGGGAAAAAGCCGCAGACTCTATTTCAAGAGGATACGGAGGCAAAGGCTACTATTTTTGGACTAATAACAAAAAATATATAGACTTAGCCGTGCTTGCAGGTGCCAGTATTGACCGTATAATAAAATATGTGTCTACTTCAGAAATTGCATAAATACTTGCATGCCGAGCAATAGTATAACAATATTAGACGAAACTACACACCCAAATGATTCTACAGTAGAAACAGTAACGGGTGACAAATACAAAGGTGATGGATATTACGGCCGTTCAGACGGTTTGCACACTGTCCAAATAAACCTCAACGACTTCGTTGGAACTATAAACATTCAAGCAACACTTTCAGCAGACCCTACTAGTTCAGATTGGTTTACAGTAGAACTAGGTACAGGCAGTCAAAGTGTTGATACTACAGGATTAATTGCAGAGGAAAATATTACAGAAATTGAATATACCGATGCAACAACAAATAATAAAGTTTATAACTTTACAGGTAACTATGTGTGGGTTAGAGCATACGTTAGTTACACAGCAGGAACGATTAATAGCATTATGCTAAATCATTAAGGAACGACAATGGCACAGAAAACTATTAATTTAGGAACAGGCGAATTAACAGGTGACGGTGAAAGCATTCGTAGTGCCTTTGATAAAGTAAACGATAATTTTGACGAACTGTACATAGGCCCTAAGCAGTTAACTCAGGCAGAAATTGATGCATTAACTCCGTCATTTGGAATGTTAGTATATAACACTACAACTGGTAAGTTTCAAGGCTATGCCGCAGATGCAAACAACGATAGCACAGCAGGTTGGGCAGATTTACACTAAGGATTAAAACATGGAACACTTTGTAAGAGTAACAATGGAAGCAACAACTAAACTTGCAGAAAGTTTGAATGAAAGTATCTTCCCAGGCATGGAAATTTTTGAAACTGAACAAGACATAACTTGTATTGAGATTCCACTTGCTAGAGAATTAAGCGAGAGTGAAGCAGACGAATATGCTAACCGTTTAGCAAATATGTTGTTTGCTGAAGGACACGAAGATTTTGATATTGAAATTACCATGGACGAACAAGGTGGTGACTTTGAGTATGTAGATGTTAAAGGTAATAATGTTAAACTACCAACAGTGGCTCAACAGATGGGGTGGAAAACAAAGCCCGGTCTTATTCCAGGAACTACAAGAATTCTTCCAGGCAGTAAGCCACTTATTAAAACTGCCATTGATAAATTTATAGCCAGCTTAGGACTTAAATTTTCTTCAGCCCAACACGCTAAAAATCCATTTAAGGTTGCAGAAGAAACATACGATGGTGATGACTTTTTTGAAACCTATGGTGTTATGTGGTACAACGAAGATGAAGAAGAATTAAGTGCGTGTTGTCATGCTCCATTTGAAGACGAAGTATATGGCGGACACGGAAGATGCAGTTCATGCCACGAAATGGCTCCTTTAGCAACTGACCTTGACGAAGCAGAATACCAAGGACGTAAAGTTAAACTAGGCAAGCCAATGCGTGGCGATGTTAAGAAGTTTAAAGTATACGTTAAGGATCCAAAGACTGGCAATGTAAAGAAAGTTAACTTTGGTGATCCTGACATGAAAATTAAAAAGTCTAATCCAGCACGTAGACGTTCATTCCGTGCTAGACATAACTGTGATAATCCAGGACCAAGAACAAAGGCACGTTACTGGTCATGTAGGAAGTGGTAAAATGAAACTAGTAGAATTTACAGATTTAAATCCTCAAGAACAAAGTGTAAACTTTGATGTTGCAGACGACATGCATTTTCACATGAAGAACGATGCAATGTTTTATAGAAAAAAATATCTACCTTTTTTAGATACTATTGCTAAATCAGAAAATGATGAAGAACAAATTGAAAATGGTTTACAAGATTTATTAGATAGTTGCTACGAACACTATTGTCAAAAGTACAAGATTGATGTAGAAAAAGATGTTTTACTAGGTAATGATATCAAAGAGGATATTAAACAACGTGTACGACAGGATGCTAAGTTAGTTAAAAAGGGCGAGTTGTAATGAAGCTGAGAAACTTATACGAAGCGTCAGGTAAAACTGCGTCATTTGCATTAGGTAGAATGAATCCTGCTACAAATGGTCACGAGCTTCTCGTAAATGCTGTAAAAGCACAACCAGGTGATTCATTTTTATTTTTAACAGACAGAGCGGCAAAACTTCCAACAGACCCGCTTTCGTCACAAGAAAAACTAGACTGGGCAAGAAAAAGTTTTGACGGCATTAGCATTGCTCTTGCTAAAAACATCTCACTTGCCGCACACAGATTATATAAACTAGGTTACACAGAAGTAACATTTTTAGAAGGAGAGCGTAAGCTCTATCAAATTCTTGTTGACTACAATGGTAAGACAGAAGGCAAAAGAGGTCCTATTGAATTTCCATACAAGTTTGACAAAATCAACTATGTGCAATTAGAAAGAGATGCACAAGCCGCAGATGCTACCGGCATGAGTGGCACTAAACTAAGAGGTTATGTAGAGAACAACGATCTTGAAGGATTCAAGAGCGGCGTAACTAAATTAGCACAGCCACATGCTGAGGAGATGTTTATGAAACTAAGACAAATTATGGGTCAAAGGGACGAAAGTACAGAAACAGATTTAGACGAAATACTTGGGTTTACTACAAGAAGGCAACCCCGTGCTACTAGAAAAGTTAAAACTCTAAAAATTGACGATAAAGCACTAAGTCAAAAAGTACAGGATAGACTTAAACAAATACGTAAAGATCAAGCCAAAAAAGAAGGCATTGAACTAGACGAGGCTCAGCTTGACGAATTTGTCGGCAATGCAATTAAAGGCGGCGGTTGGATAATAGGACAACTTGGTAAACTTGTAGGTCAAGGTGCTCTTGGCACTGGCAAGGTAATAGGCAAAGAAGTTGTCAAAAGACCACTTTCTTCAATTGGATTAGGTTTCTTAGGAAAATTTTATTTAGATCACAAAGCACTCATTGATAAAATTGCAAAATATGGCATTCCGGCTGCGGTTGTTCTATTCTTACTTATGAAGGGGAAAGACATCTATGACTATTTTGCAGGAGAAGATATTGAAGATGCTGATTCCTTAGATCAAGCAATCACCAAACTGCATCAAGAAGAGCTTTCTTTTATAAAGAAGAAAAAAGATGAAAGTGTAGACATAGGAGAAGAAGAATATGATACACAGCGTGATGCAGATGCTGTAAGTGGTAAGCCTCGCAGAACATCAATAGGCAAAGGTAAAAAGCCCAAAGGTTATAGCAAAGATAAAGCAGAAAAAGCCGCTGTAGATAATATTAAAAAAGCTCTGGGGAAATAAATGGACCTGGATACACTTAAAAAATTAGCGGGCATTAACGAATTCAAAGGTTACTCGGAATACAAGATTGACGAAAATCCTAGCATCACAGCAACTCAACGTAAACAACAAGAAAGAGAACGTGGTATTAAGCCTGGCGACGATGAATGGTTTAAACTTTGGTTTTCAAAACCATTTATGACAGGACCTGTAAATTTTAGAGGACGCACCAAAAAATGAAGGTTCGTGACTTAATAAAGGATGATGCTCCAAGTATATTTACACAGCCGGCATCTCCTGATGACAAACAAGATTTTAAACATCAGTCTCCAGAAACAGATCCACAATGGGTCAACCGAATAGGCGGTGATAAACACAAACAGGCTATGAAACAATTTGGCAAGCAATTAAAGATGATGCAAGATACTGCTAATATGCTTAAAAGTTTAGATGTGTTAGATCCAGACATGCAAAAAAGATTAGATGACTTAATTGCTGTAGGAATAAAACAAGGGTTTTTAAAAAGTTTGTAAATGAAAGTATGGGAATTAACAGAAGACGGTCGTATTGTAAAAGGTGTTAACACAACTCCTGATGTCGGCACCAATCAAATTCCTATCGAAGCAAGTAAGTTTGGAAACAAAGTAGATAAAGACGGACGTCCGCCTACACTAAGCAAAAAAGTAAAAGGCAAGTCAACTAATGTATTGTTTAATTTAGGACTTGCTGAAAGCAAAATATCCAAAGAAACACTTAATCAACTTAAGATGGGTATAAGACAAGAGATGGAACATACTAACAATCCATCAGAAGCTCTTAAAATAGCCATTGACCATGTTAAGGAAGATCCGTTATACTACGATCATATGAAGTTCGTAGATGTAGAAGAAAAATGGTCAGCAAAATATAAACGCTCTATTAACTGTAATAATCCAAAAGGATTTTCACAAAAAGCTCACTGTGCTGGCCGTAAGAAAAAAGAAAGTAAATTTACTCCAATGGAATGGGCATTAATGGAGGGTGGTCACAGTATTGAAGATTACTATGCATCCGAAGGTAAAGAACTAGCAAGCACTAGCGAAATCTATGTAGATATGGACGGAGTACTTGTAGACTTCTTCGGCGAGTGGGCTAAACTAATGAACAAAGATCACTTTACAGATATTGACGATGTTCCTGCGGCACTACAAAAAATTAGAGACACAGATGACTTTTGGTTAAAAATACCAAAAACATCAAATGCGGATCAATTACTAAACATTATTAAACAAGTAAAAGGATCTTACAAAATTTTAAGTAGTCCATTAGCAGACGATCCTAATTCAGAACCGCACAAGCGTGAATGGATTAAAAACAACCTAAAAGAGTTTCCGCCAAGTGATGTTATTATTACACATGATAAAGCCGCTTATGCTCAAAACAAAGATGGTACACCTAATATACTAATCGACGACTTTGGCATAAACATTAGAAAATGGACAAATGCAGGCGGCGTTGGTTTTAAACATAAAGATCATAAGTTTGAACGTACAGCAAAAGCAATCCAACAACACATGAAACAACCAGTGGAAGAAGGATCCTTAACAGTGCCGGCAGGTGCATTTAGAGATCATGTTATTGGCCTTATACAAGATTTAGACTCGAGAACTGATACTGCAACTCTTGCAAAGATTGCAAGAATACTTGGTAAAGAAGTGTTCTTTAAGAAGGACAAGGTTGTAATGCAAACACCTGACTTTGACTTTTATAAAGACAAAAACGAAAGTATTAACGAAGGACTTACTTCGAACCTTATTAAATGGTTTGTAAGTCAAGGTGCTAAGTTTACGGATGATCAAGTAAAACAGATTGAAAAGATACACAACAAGTACAACTGGAACAAAAATCAAATTGATAAACTAGAAGCAGAAATGCGTGTAGAATATGTTCCCGGAAATCCTCATGCTAAAATTAGAAAGCACCAAGCAGAGATTGATCGTGCTAAACAAGACATTATTAAAATTGCTAAAGAAGCAGGTGCTCCATTAAAAGAAGGTGTAATAAAATCAACAAAAGAAGACTTACTTGCGTATAAGAAGATTATAGGACTTGCTAAAAAGGCTTATGAAACTAATGAAATAGATCCTTATTTTTATGATGCAGTTAAAATTACTTTTAACATGAACTTGTATAAAAAATATCCTAAACTTTTAAGCACACTTTTAAAATTAGGCAGAAAAGTGTCAAAAGAAGATTGGCCAATGATTGTTCAAGATATTAAGAAAAATACAGGCATTGATTTAACTTCACATATAAATGAAATATCTGCTAAGGATATTGGGGCAGGAGCATTAGCAGGACTAATGGCACTGACTCCTGTATCAAAAGCATTTGGTCAGGATGCAAACACTAATCCATTGCCTAACAAGCAGACATCCACTATGGTGCAAAAAGACGTTGGCGGCAAGCAAGACTTGTCAAAAATATCTGTGGATCAAGTTAAAAGTCAGATTGAAATCAAACTAGCCGATGGTAAAACAGTTCCAGTTAGTATGGATGATATACAAAAGGCAGGCAGCCTAGACAACTTTATTAAGGATAGTAAATCTAAAATAGCAAAGATTTATGCTGGTAATGGTCAGGATGTTCCAGACTGGTCTATGTATTACAAAGGCGAAAAAGTACGCGACGTTAAGTACGATCAAAAAGATCCCGCATATAAAAAAGGCACAATTTTTAAAGCCCATAAAAAGAATCTAGAAAACAGAGCAAAGTGGGAAAAAGCAGGTAAGCCACTAGATAAAAAGATTCTTAATGCTTATATTAAAGCGGCAAACGCAATGAAAGGTAAGTATGCTAGTTTAAAGTCTACGTTAAGATCATGGGGCCAGACCTTGAATGCCGGTGATAACTCTCCATATCGTGGAGAAATACCAGACTATAAGAATTACGAGTATGTAGATCAGGCACTGGACGCAATTGGACACCCTAGATGAGAGCCGCTGAGATTGTAATAGAAAACTTTGCTGATGGTAAGAAAAAAGGCAAAAGCAGACCAGGGCGTGTCAAAAGAGCAGGTGCAAGTTGTAAAGGAAGTGTAACTAAGTTACGTAAGCAAGCAAAAAATGCAAGTGGTGAAAAGGCTAAAATGTATCACTGGTGTGCAAATATGAAGAGCGGACGTAAAAAAGGCTAAATAGTAGTATGCATATAAGAGATATAACAGAATCAGCATTGTCTAAAGTTTTAAGACACATTCGTGATCTTGATGATCTCGAAAGAAGTATCCGTAAGTCAAAATCTATGGATAAAGAAACTGCCGCTGAGATCAATAAGAAACGTAAAGAGCTTATGCGAAAAAAAGCAGAGCTAGGCGAAACTGCAACAGCAGGTGCTACTAGTGCAGGAAATATTGCTACAGTTGCTAACCCAGTAATTGCTAAACATAAGCCTAAAAAGCGTGGACGTTATGGTGCACCACAAGCACCACAAAAGAAAAACTCAGACGGCACAGCAAAAAATGCACTAGACGTAAATAATAATTTAATGGGCGGGAAGGCCATCAAGAGGTAAACAATGAAAAAGGTAAATGAAGATTTAGCAGATTTAGCAATGAGAGCAGAATCGGACCACGAAGTCCAAATGGCAAGAGCAGAGTTGTATAAGATTGCCAAATATGCTATTAAGTTACACGACATGCTAAAAGGTGTATCTGAGCGTGAAGGCTTAGATGGTTGGGTACAATCTAAAATTACTAAATCAGCAGATTACATTGGTTCTGTTTACCATCACTTAGATTACGAAATGAAATTTGAGTCAGTACAGTTAGGTGAGGCAGATAAAAAAGGCACAGTAACATCAGTAAAGGATGTAAAAGCACCAGTAGCAAAACCAAAGAAAAACGGCACTGTTAACAAAGTTTCAGATGCTCGTATGACGGCAAAGAAAAAGCCTGGTCTTGCTAAAGACAAGTATAAAGAAAGTATTGAAGATAAATTAAATCAAGCAGTTGCAAAGTTTGAAGCTCGTTACGACGATGGCGGAATAGGTGTAGTAGAAAAATTACTGCAAGGCCTTACTAAAGACTTTGTTATGGGCGACGACAAGGCAGCCCAACAAATGGTAGACATGCTTAACAGGTATAATGCACCATTGAACAAAGTTGCCGATATGCTTGAATTTAAAGCAAATCAACTTACTAAGAATACATTTAGTATTTTTGATAATCCATTAAAGAAAACACCAGCAGGCGATGCCGCTGATCGCATGACTACTCTAGCAGACTACATTAGATCAAAAGCTCGCGGACAAGAAGAACGTACTAGATCCGAAAGTGTAAAACACGAAGTATCAGAAAAGGCAAAATCAAAAGCTCAGCAGAAATTCATGGGAATGGTTCATGCCGCAAAGAAGGGCGAAAAGCCTGCATCTAAAGAAGTCGCTAAAGCCGCTAAAGGAATGTCTAAAAAAGACGCCAAAGATTATGCTTCAACCAAGCATAAAGGCTTACCTAATAAAGTTGCCAAAAAAGACTAGATTTTAGTTGACTTTGATCTAAATATATCATATAATATAATTTAATAATAACAGGAGGAACCTATGGGTGACCGCGTATACGGTGCTGACGAAAAAGCAAAACTAGAGAATCTCGTTCGAGAAGGTGTAACAGTACTACAAGAAGTAGAAGATTTACAGGCCGGTCTTAAAGATACAGTTAAGGCAATCGCTGAAGAAATGGATATTAAACCTAGTCTTATTAACAAAGCAATTAAGGTTGCTAAGAATAGAGATTGGGACCGGCATTATGATGAGTTTGACGACTTAGAAACACTTATCACTACACTCGGTTATGATAAGTGATAAACAAAATTAAAAACTTTTGGCTACACAGTTATCAAACTGATAGTGTAGCATTTGTATTTGAACTTATAAGTTTTGTGTTTACTGTAGGTGCTAGTTTAACACTTGCTCTTACAGCAGATGCTCCCGATATGCGTTATGTGTATCCAGGATTCTTTATAGGTTCTTGGACAGCAGTGTATGCTTACTATAGACGTAAACTTGCATGGCCGATGTTGCTAACAACATACTTTGGTTTTGTTAATGTATTTGGTTTTGGAGTAGCAATAGGTTGGTGGTAAATGGAAACGTTTAAGGATAAAAACATTATTCGACATCCAGCAGTTAGTACCATTTACATGGACTATCCTGCACCAATAAAACATACTGTACTACCACGTACAAAAGAACAAGATAAAAAAATTATCGATTACTTTTTAGATCTTAAGAAGCAAGGCACACAAGATAGGCTCAGCAACGTAACAGGATGGAAAAGCAGTTGGAAAAGTCACATAGAACATCCAGAAGTTTTAAGTGATCTAATTCGTCAAATTGCACAATTTCATGT
>Ga0255777_10000290_pt1 | contig 46949 bp, 53 predicted proteins | sample 101ome_15_FD_179975 | JGI IMG/M metagenome (GOLD analysis project Ga0255777, IMG submission 179975) | Coastal salt marsh microbial communities from the Groves Creek Marsh, Skidaway Island, Georgia - 101402AT metaG (version 2) | ecosystem: Environmental > Aquatic > Marine > Intertidal zone >... | reverse complement strand
TTTGGTCTAGATGCTTTTCCAGATGCTGAAGATTATAAACAAGATTCAGATAATATAGGTCAAGATATTATAGATGATTTTATTAGACGATCTAAGATTAATAATAAGAGTACTACTGCTGGTAGAGTTTATAGTGTTATTGATGTTGCTAAAGGTGTTCAAATTGGAAATAAAAGATTTGTTGCTACTCAAGTAACTTTTAGTCCAGATTACATAGAGGGTTTAAAAGAACTAAATCCTAATAAGTATAAAGACATTGGTAATACCTACACAATTTTTACACCTCAAGAATCAATGCCTGTAGGTTATTTTGCAGGAGATGGTTCTGGAGCATTGATGTCATCTATTATTAATTCCGGAGAGCGTACCACATCATTTCCTGGGGGCATGGGTTCAGTTACATATACATATGACAATGAGAGCGGTTTAATTGAAGTTTATGGTAGAATTAAAGAATTAAATTCTGCTACAGGCGGTTATGAGTTTAAACAGTATGTTGAGTCTACAGATGAAGAAAATTTTGAAATTGTAAGAAACTCTGTATGGAATGTTGTTCAAGCTGCAATGGAATCTAATGAACAAAAACTTAAAGAACTAGAAGCTGCTCAAAATATAACAAGAGTTACTGACCCTAAAAAATTAAAATAACTATGGGCTCTTTACCTACATGGTCATCAGTTGCTGCTGATAAGGCAAGAGAAACCTATAAAGCTCCTACTACTGGGGGCTTTTCTGGTAATTTAAATTTGGGTCTTAGTACAAGAAAAGAAGTTGAGCCGCCAAGACCTTTTAAAGCTCCTGGTACAGAGTTATTTGATACTCAACAAGACATTACATTTAGTGGTAAACAACTTAATGTAAAAAGATTTTATGAGCACCCTGCTTATTCAAAATTGGGTGTGTCTGCCTTTAGAGATAATGATGCTTATTATAATAAAAACTCTTCTGCTATAGGAGATTTTGTAAGAAGTATGAAACATTTTGGGCCAGGTTTTAGAGATGGTTTTGCATCTAACTATTCTGGTTTTGAAAGTTTGGTTGGTGGTAAAGCTACAGATCCAAGTTTATTAGATTACTCAAAAGGTAGAAATGCTGAAGAGGCTGCTTCTATTGCCATGTCAACAAGAGGTGGTTGGAAACAATCTGCTGTTAATATTCCTTTTAATTTTAATTACACTTTTGGTATTGCAGCTAGCATTGCTTTAGAAGACTTAGCATTAACTGCAGCAGCTCCTGCTACATTTGGTGGTACTTTAACAGGACTTGTTTTTAAAACTGGTAGAGATATAGGTAGAGTTGCAACTTCTCTTGGTAGATTAGGTAGAAGTTTAGATAGAGTTGCAGATGCTAGAAACGCATATAATGCAATCAAAGGGATAGGTACTGGCACAGCTCGTATGATTATTCCAGAAACTGCCACACAATTTGGTAAGTTTTATCGTACAGGTAATGCTGTAACAGGAACAGGAAGAATTGGTGAGGCTACTTTAAATATGATTAGTACTGCTAAAGGTTTTGGTAGTATGTATCGTGATTTAAGAATGGTTAATTTAGCCATTGATGAATCAGGAGTAGAAGCTGTAGGTGTACGTAATGGTTTAATGGATCGCTATGTTAGTGAATTTTCTGCTAAGAATAATAGACTTCCTAATCCAACAGAGTATGCTGAAATGAAGAAGCTTGCAGATGATGCTTTAACAGCAGACTATTTTGCAAATCTTCCAGTAATATATCTAACTAATAAACTTACGTTTGGTAATGCTTCTCTTGCACCAAGGTTTATTAGAAATTATGCTGCTGCTGTAAAGACTGAAGGCGGTAGACTTTTGCTTAACGCTACTAAGGGTAAAGTAACTTCTCAAATTGTAGAAAGAACATTAAACCCTGTAAAATATATTAAACGAGCAGTAACTAATAGACAGCTTGCTAAAGCAAATCTATATGCAACTGCAAAATATTTTAAAGCAAACTTAGGAGAAGGGGTTCAAGAACTTTACCAAACTGGTGCTGCAACTACATTTGAAGATTACTATTACAACTTGTACAATAATCCATCAATGAATGGATTTAAGTATTACAAGCAATCTGCAAAACAAGGAATAGGTTCACTAGTTAGTCAGGAAGGTTTTGAAGCATTTGCTGGAGGTCTTCTTGGAGGTGGTGCTATTAACACTATATCTAAAGGTACAAGACTTGGTAAAGAATTTATCATGAGTAAAGCTAGTCCTGAGCAGTATGAAAAAACTAAAAGGACTCAGCAAGAGCAACTCAAGTTTATAAATGATTTTATTAATAAAGAAGGTGAGAACGTTAAAGACTTCTTAGCTCCTGATATTGCAACACTTGTAGAACTTATTAATGAGAATGGTGCTGCATATGATTTTGCTGATGCAGGTAACTTTAAGGGTGTTGAAGACATTCGTGTTACTTCATTATATAAAAAGATACAGCAACTAGAAAGTGCTGGTGCTACTCAAACATTTATAGATGCTCTACAAGAAATGAAGAGTATGGAGGCTGAAGAGAAAATGGAAGCCTTTGGTGTAGACTCTGTAGAAAAAGCAGACAAGCTTATAGATGTTATTGTTGATCGTAGTCAAAATATTAAGACTAATATTGAGTATGTAAACAAGACATATGAAAACCCATATAATCCTAATAACTTTAAGCAAGGTACTAAAGAGCGTAATGAAGAAATCTTAAAGCAGTTTGCTTATGAGCAGGCTAAAAAAGATTTAGCATTTAATCTTAGTCAGTTTAAAATTACAGCTCAACGTCTTGGAGAGATTTATAATTCTGCTATAAAAGACCAGGCTGTAGAGGGAATGCTTAATAGAGATTTTTCAGTATTGTTTAACACAACACTTGCAGAGTCTAAGAAAAGCGGGGTTCAATTTGAAACTAGCTTAGATAATGAAATTGGTTTTCTTGCTACAGAAAAAACCAATGCTCAAGCTGAATTAGAAAATATAGATTCTCAATTACCTACAGCAGATGAAACAGGTAAAGCAGAGTTGCAAAGACGTAAGCGTGAGCTACAAGAGAAGATTAATAGAATAGAAGATAGATCTAAGTCATTAGTAAAGTATGCTTCAGCTATTGAAAAAGTAAAAAAATCTAGAGCTACATTAAAAGAGGGAGAAGAAAGACCTTCTGAAGAACAAGCACTTAAAGATATGTATGATGCTTTTGCAGAGTACATGCAAATTGTAGGTAAAGAAAACAATACTCCTGTAGATGCTCTAAAGCTTCAAGAAACTTTTGGCAAACTTTTAGATTTCATTGATGTAGCAGAAGACAATAGACTTGCTACAAATGCAATTACATTACTTACAGATCCTAACGCGCTTCAAAAACTAGCTGACGCGCATTTTGATGGAGTTTCAAAACGTTTTGAACTACACAGTTCTTTAGGTAAAATGATTGCGTTAGGCGTTGTTGAAAGCAAAAGGACTAATGAGTTTATTGAAGCCTTAGAAGAAATAGGTGTTGTTATTCCTTTAGATCAAATGCAGGCTTTATTATTAGAGGGTGTAACACCTACTAAATATTTATCTATTAGTGAGGTAGACACAGACCCTAACGGCTTTGTTATTGAAGGTAGTCCTTTATGGGAACAGATTCAAGAAATTGCTGATCAATATGAGATGGGTAAAGCTGAAGCTGAAGTAGATGCTGAAGAAATTACTAGAGATCCTGAATCTGAAGAAGCTTTGAAAGCTGAAGGAGAAGCTGAAGCTGAAGCTGCTGAAACAGAAGCAACTGGTAAATCTTCTATGGCTGAACAAGCTGCTAGATCTCAACAGGCTAGCAAAGAAGCCCCAGAAAAAGAACAAGCATCTAAACGTAGATCTCGTCAATCTGCTAAGTATCAAGAAGTTAAATTAAGAAAAGATTTGGCTGGTACTAAAGTATTAGAAAAGCTAGATGAAGATTTTATTGCTGAAAATGCTAGAAGAAAAGAGGCAGGTGAAAGACAACAAACCTTTACTCAATTTGTAAATGGCTTAAGTAATATTGACAATCTTGTTAAGCAAGGTCAAGAACAAGCCTCTAAATTAAGAGAGCAAGTAGCACTAGAAAAAACAGCTGAAAGATACCAGAAACGTTTAGAGAGAGCTAAGACTATTGAAGATGTAGATTTAATAGAGATGGATGTTCAGACGCTTCCAATGATCTCAGAAAGTCTTCTTAAATTAGATTTCCAGAAAAGAAGAAATGAGATTATGGCTGAAGAAGCTAAAAAACAAGGCGTTAAAAACATTCCAGATACTGCACCTAGTGTACAATCTCCTACTGGAGAAAATAAAACACAGGCAGAACAAACAGTACAAGGAGCTAATCTATCAGACTTGGTTGATGAGAATACTAGAAAGTCAGCTGAAGAAGGTGGTAATGTAGATGATGATATAAACAATATACTCTGCTAGTATGGGATTTTGTGATATACTTAAGATTAACCAGAAAGGGTTATTAGATGCAGTAGCTAAAGACGTTGCTAATAAAAGAATTGCCGGTGAGCCATATGTTGTAGAAGATACTATGCTCATGATCTACAATAAACTTGTAGAAGGAGGCTCAGAAAAAGATAGAGCAATAACTGCTGCTGCTTTAGTACCAGGTGCTGTACTAGTAAGCATGTCTATACACCCACCTAATGCTATTTACTTAGCTCCTGTAGCAGGTAAAATTGCAGAGCTTCAGGGAAAGACTACAGACTTTGATGCTATTATTAGTATTATGGGTCTTAATGAAGACTTTGCTACTAAGTTAAATGAAAACATTGCTGCAGAAAATGCAGATGAAGATGTTGAAGCTCAGCCTGAATCTAAAGAATTGCCTCAAGTAAGATTGATTTCTGGAACACCTGTAGTTAGTTCAGGTTTATCTACGACTGTACTAGAAATCAATACTCCATATGCTCAATCTGTAGAAGAAGATCCTGCTGTTAAAGCTAATGGAGAGTTTATTAGAAAGTTTATTCGTCTTGGTCAAGTCATAAGTAGAAACCTTTCAGAAGGATATGTATTAGATAACATTTCTAATTATAGATTAGCATTAGTATCTTCTAATAGGATTCCTCAAGAGTCTAGAGTTAATGCTGATGTTTATGGCCCTGTGGTATATGCATTTATTAATGAGCAAGGACAAATTGTTACAGACGAAAATGGTCATACTCCTCATGCGTTTTTAAGAAAAGTTGAGAAGACTGATGATGGTTATATTTTTCCTAACACTAAAGGTAATTCACGTCTTCAAGTTAATTCTGAAAATGCTCTTAATTCAAGAATGAGTGAAGAGCAGTTTGCTAAAAAGATTAAAAATGAAGCTGCGTTCTTAAATAATGCTGCTAGAAAAATTTCAGCTAATCCTGAAATGATTATTCCTCTTGAAGCTGTTAAAGGAACGCTTGGTGTAATTAGCGGTGCGGTATCTACAAATATTGATTCAATTCCGGATTTTCAAAAAGAATTTTTATTACCTGAAGGTGTAGGATCTGGTACTGGTAGAATTGCAAACGTTACTAAAAATAATAAAACTTATCAGGCTTTTGTGTTTAATCATCCAGGCTATGATTATGTTTTACAAGCTCAGCCAAAAAAACTATCACAAAGTAAGTACGCAGATGTGGTAAAAGAAATTCTTTTATCTGAAGACTATACTTTAGCTCAAAAGAAAAACCTTTTATTTAATATTCTTCAAAAGCAAAATATAGATTTTGGTGCTACTGAAATAAAACTGGCTTTGTTTAAACCAGTAAATGGCAAAATTACAGCTGTTGGATTTTACACGCTAGATTTATCTAGACCAGAGTTTGCTAAAGAATTAGTGGAACAGTTTTTAAATAATAGTTATTTAAATGTTCCTATTGCTTCTAATCAACAGCAAACTTTTGATGGACCTATTTTAGTTGGAGATAAGTATCAAGTTGGTGAAATTCAATTAGCAAGTTATGTGTATAATAACTTTAGAGTACACGCACCATTAGATTCAAAAGGTAATTTAATATCTCCTCATCCTGTAATTACTTATAAAGCACCTATAGAAGAAAGCGTATCTCAAGTTCCACAACAAGAAATTTCTGTAGAGCAAATTGAGAAGGAGCTAGAAACCTTAAAGTCTGAACAAGCTGAAGGTAGTATGAGTATTGAAGAGTTGTTATCACAAATTCCTGATGACAAGCCTTCAGACATGGACGAAGTTTTTGGTAGAAAGAAAACTGGTTTAGATAAAGTAGATACATTGTCTAGTGAAGCAACTGCAAAACAAATTGCTGAAGCTAAAACATGGTTTGAAAACTCTCCTTTATCTAAGGCTATACCATTAGAAAAATGGTTTGAAATTGTAAATAGTGGTAAAGTTGCAGAGTTTACAGCTAATGCTATTAAGCTATATGCAGGCTCTAACTATACAGATTTATATCATGAAGGATGGCATGGCTTTTCACAGTTGTTCTTAACCAAAGAAGAAAAGGTTGCGTTATATAAAGAGGTAAGAAAGCTGCATGGCAATATTACATTTTTACAAGCAGAAGAATTATTAGCTGAAGATTTCCGCAAGTATCGTTTAAGTAATGGTACACTAGTGATGGATAAATCACCAGCTAAGCGTAGCATCTTTAAAAAGATTTTAGACTTCCTAAGAGCTTTATTTGGTAATACGGAGACTAAGGTTCAATACCGTGAAATGGTAGCTCAAGAAAAAGCTCTTGAAATTATTAAGCAGTCTTATGATGTTTTATACAAAGGTGAGTTTGAAGATCGTAAACCTAATATAGATAATTCATTCTTTCTTACTCTTAATAAAGGTGTAGAAGGTAAAAATGGACAAGTGCTTTCTGCTAAAGACTCTAAAGACATTTCTGATGCAATGGATTCTATTGTTTCAGGTATCATTAGAGATTACTCTTCTAGCCCTAAAGAGGTGCTTAATAAAGAAGGCGCACTAGAGGCATTATATAATGAGGTATTTAATCAACTTAAAGCTTCTTTTATTGAATTAAAAGAACAAGGTAAGTTACAAGAGGCAGTTGCTATTGGGACAGCTCTAACAAATTTTGGTAGTACTAGCAAGCTTAAAAGCAATGCTGAAAATACAATGTTAGGCTATCACTTTAAAACTTCTCGTTACCTAGAGTCTCTTGCTAAGTCAGAAGATATTACAGACTTGTTAGATCTTGACATAGTTGATAGTGTTGAAGATTACATGGAGTACTATGACAAAGGTGGTAATGAAGTATCTGTAAAAGATCTTGCTGATAACTCTGTATTGTATGCTGTGCGTTCAATGAGAGAAAGAAACAAAGCGGGTGAGGTAATTAAAGATAGATTTGGTTTTGATAAGCTTAGCAATTTTGCTACATCATGGAACCGCCTTGGTACTATCTTAAAAGAGTCTTACAGTATAGAAGACATGCTTAGTAAAATAAATGTTGAAGCATCTAGAAATAAAGCTTTTGAAGATTTACAAGCAGTCTTAGGTGGAACAGTTGAGGCAAAAGATGATTACAAGTTTAAAATGCAAACATCTTTTTGGCAGGCTTTCAATAAAGCATTTGTTCCTATTCACGTTACTTATATTAGAACTACTGTAAATAAAGATACAGGTCTTGAAGATATTGGTGTAAGAGTAAAAAGAGCTGAAGGTGAAGTATCTTCAGTTGAGAAAGATCTTGTAAGAAAATTCCAGGCTAATAAAGATTTAGCTAATACATCTGAATTAAATGGTACACGAGTTTTAAATGTAATTAAAGTTCTAGAAAACTATAAGGGTATTAATTATCAAAATGTAGTACAGTTTTATAAAGATATGGGTGTACTACCTGATGAGTTAGACCCTTCTGTGATTAATTATTTGCTTTCTGGAAATGTATTAGTCAATACTAATACATTAGTAGTAAATCTTAATAAGCTGGCTAAGACAAAAGAATCTAATTTAACTACTGCTAATCCTATAGATTTTCTTTCTACAGATCAGCCAGGCTTTAGAGGTATGAGAAGTACTATTAAAGCTATTGTGGAAGAATATGGGGCAAGCGTTGGTAGTACAGGATCTACAAGAAAACTTACAGCAGAGGGTACAACACAGTTTGAAACATCATTAAATAGTAGAGCTACAAGAGTAACTCAATTATTAAATGAAGCTAAAAGTTTAGATGATTTATTAGCTAACCCTGCTACGGCTAATTTCCATCCTGACAATAACCCTGCAATGGCAACAAACCCAATTATGAAATCATTATTCATAATGGATAAAGGAGCTATTGGTTATAAGTCTCGTAAACAAGGAACTAAATTATATTTATTTAATGTAAGTGGTGTAACTGTTGAAAGACAGGATATTGTATTTAATGAAAAACTAGGTGCCGATGTACCGTTAGGTCCACCTTCAATTTACGGAACTAAGAATATCTCTCTTGATGAATACACTAAATTAAATCAAGATATACATACATTGTTCCTTGGAGGATATGTAGAAAATGTTAGAGCATCTGATAAAAGTACATCACTAGCTTGGAAAGTTTCTGGTGAAAATGCAAACATTACTCCTGCAGATGTAATAAATAAAACTTATTTATACAAAGCTACTCAAGCTGTAGTAGACATTTTAGCTGGTGAAATAGCTACAATGAGTAAATACTATAATGCTGAATTAAATGTATTTGACTCTAAGGGCAATCCTATTAAGCTTAATGAATGGCAATTCTTTTCAGATGATGTTTTAATTGATTCTGATACACGAAGAAGACTTAATGGGTTTATTGGTGAAGCTGAGTACAATGCGGCTGAACTAAGTCAAATGATAATGAAGGAAATGCCTGAAGTTAGAGAAGGTATTGAAGAAGGCATTCGTAGAAAAATTAGAATAGAGTTAGAAAAGCTTAATGCTATTATTGATAATAACATTGATCTTACAGGTAATGATATTGTATTAGGTAAAGATCTTAGAAGGAGTATTGAGCAAAGAGCTAAGTTACCTAGTAGGCCTGCATTAAAAACAGCAGTATTGACAGCATTCATTACAGAATCTATGATTCGTAATCATGCAATGTTTAGCATTACAAATGGTACATTAGCTAGCTACAGATCTGCAGATGATGTCATTAAGCGTAATACAATTACATCTACTGGTAATTCATTTCGTTCAGATCAAGCAGCTCAAGCATATATTAGTGCTCAAGGTAGATTATTAGAAGCTGCGTACTCTAGAAGAACCGGTAAGCCTGTAATGCCTAGAGATTACACAGGAGTTCTTAGAACAGCTATTCTTAAAGAAATGACTATAGATGGTCAGAAGCTTAATAAAGAATGGTATGAGTTAGCTGAAAATAGTTTTAAAGCAGAAGGATATTCTCAAGAAGAAATAAATAATATTCTAGAGGCTTATCGTAGCATGGATGAAGCAGATGCTCAAGCTTACATTACTATGGATACTTATAGACAATTAAGTATTGCAAGTGATGAATGGACATCTGAACAAGAGTACATGTATAACAAATTGGTTGCTGGTGAAAACATTAACAACCCTCAGCAATATTTCCCAGTAAGAAAGTATCAATATACAGGACCGTTGCTTAATGCAGGAGCTCCTGTACAGGCATTGCATAAGTATTCATTATTTCCATTAATTCCTACTGTTATTTCTGGAACTAATTTGGAGAAGTTGAATAATGCAATGATGGAAGCAGGCATAGATTATGCTACTTATGAAACAGGTAATAAAGCTGCAAGAGTTGGACAGCCTGTAGAAGCATTTGTAATTAATGAAGAGAATGGTGTTCGTACAGTTCCTGAAAATGTTGCATCTGATTTAAAAAATAATGTTAACCTAATTCATGTTGAATACTTAAGAGATCAGCTTAGAATTAATAATCAGTATAAAAAGTCTGCTACCTTCTCAACTCAGTTTAGAAAACTTCTTGGAGATGGTATTTATGAGAATGGTAAAGCTAAAAACAAAAAGTTAGCAAAAGCTCATGAAGCGTTTCTAAAAAATATTGATGATTTGATTGCTTATGAAACTGAGCAGTTAGAAAAAGAAATCAATACTAAAAAGAAATTGGTTTCTCTAATCAAGAAAGAGTTGCAGCGTAGAGATTTAGAAGACTATAAGATTGAAGCTATAGACATAGATCGTAATGGTAATCTTAAGTATAATTTAGATGCATTACCAGCAGCAGCAGAAATGGAAAAGATTTTAAATGCTGTTGTAAATAGAAGATTGATTAGAGCTAAGCTTACAGGTGAAGCTTTAGTACAAGTGTCTTCAGCTGGATTTGAAAAAGTTGAAACGTCTAATGATTTAAAATTCTATAGACCAGGGCAAGCAGCTCAAGTTAAAATACCTTTACAAGGAGAATACAGAAAGCTTTTGTATATGAAGCACCCTGATGGTAAGGCCATTAATTCTTTAGAAAGACTGAATGCTTTGTTAAAAGATCCTAAATGGATGAAAGAAAACAAAGCTCTTGTAAGTATGACGGGTGTACGTATTCCAGTACAAGGTCTTAACTCTATGGAATTCTTTGAAGTTGCAGAATTCTTACCACCTGCTGGAGGAAATATTATTGTTGTTCCTACAGAAATGGTAGCTAAGTCTGGATCTGATTTTGATATTGATAAACTTACAATGTATTTCCCTACCATTTTTGCAGGTAAGAGAAAAAATGCTAAGAGTAAAAAAGTAGATGCTTTAACAGATCAAATGTTAGACGCAATCTTTGGGGAAACTATTGAAGAAGGTGAGTATGTAGTAGAGCTTGATGAGCAAGGAGTTAATAAGTACAAGAATAATATTATTAACTTGTCTAGAGAAATTCTATTACATCCTGATAACTTCACTAAGCTTATTAGACCTATTGCTACAGACTTGGTTAAAGAAACATCTGAAGCTTATGCTGAGTTAGAATCTACAGAAGATGCGTTAAGCAAATCATCTGTATTTGATTACTCTTATAACTTAAAGAAGCAGCAAGAAAACTCTATTGGTAAAAGAGCATTGGGTATTAGTGCTAAGGGCAATACTTATAACACAATGTTCCAAAAAGTTTCAAAAGAAATGTCTGATACATTTGCGTATCATAGCGCATTTACGTCTTTGTATGGCTCTCCTTTTGTTTCTTTAAAGATGGCTGAAAATGTTACAAATGATAGTGGAGAGCCTATAACTATTAACTATACAGTTTTCAACAAAAAAAGCATTCAACTACCATTTGGTAAAATTGGTGATCTAAAAGATTCTCAAGGTAAGCATCTTAAATCTGATATTATATCTCAGATTATGAATGGTCACGTAGACGTTGCAAGTGATTCTTGGATCTTTAATATTGGTGCAGATGATGTAACAACCTCATATCTTTTAAATCTTATTGATATGGGAGTTAATTACGATTATGCTGTAAGATTCTTAAACAATTCTTTTGTACGTGAGTATTTAAATTTGTTTAGAGCTTTGAAAAAGAGTGATCTTAACAAGGCAATTCTTCCTAATATGATGGAAGACTATACTGTTATAAATATGATGCTTAGAAAGCACGCTCGTTCTGAGTATGATATCATTCTAGGAAAGAAAGATAAGCAGACTGGAGAATATCTTTATGATGATCAGGGTAATGTTGTAACAAGACCGCCCGGGACTAAAGATTTATTTCAAATAGTTTCTATATTAGAAGCTAAGTCTACATTAACAGAAGACCAGCTTAAAAGCAATACAGATCTTTCAGCTCTTATGGAGTTCATGAAGTTTGTTTATTATGTTAAGCCAATGAAGTCAATAAGACTTACTACTGATGTAGATACAAAGAAATCTGCAACTTTTGTAGAAGCAGCCGCTGAATCAGAAAATGTATTTAACCTTACTACTAACCCTGTCACTAGTGATTTTGTAGACCAGCTTTTGTCTAATAATGTTTTAGGTACGTTTGCAAATGTTAAAGATTTCCAGATGACTGCCTTTAATGAACTGTTTGGATTTAGAGCAGATCGTACTTTCATTAAAAGTTTAAATAGATCAATAGCTTCTACAGATCTAGCTTATGATAAAGAGGGAAGAGAAAAATATATTGCAGCGGTAACAAATGGTTTTACAAGCTACTTAGTTAATCGTATTAGTTTTCCATTCACTTCAGAAAATTTTACAACTGTTAAATCTTACAAGGGTCTGCCTGTAAATTTTGTTAAGTTTGATAACAATCTTGCTGGTCAGGTTGCTATATCTAAAGATGGTGTAATCAATATAGATATTCAAAACCTTAATGCTAAGAGTGCGGCTTTGATGAATAAGTTTGATTTAACTTATCCTCAGCTATTATCTGTAGTATTAGAATCTCAATACATAAGAGCTACAGCAGAAGAGTCAGTTACAGATCATATAGAAAGAGCTATTGCAAATCTATATATTGATAAGCATCTTATTGACTTTACTAATCCAAATGGGGTTGCTCAAAAGTATCAAGAGATGATGGATAATAAAAAAGCTGTAGCTGCTCTAGAGGGGTACTCTATTGTAGAAGATCTTATAATCTATGATTACAATGGTGGTAAAATGATTGGTATTAAAACTGATCGTGCTAATGTTGAAGACATGGAGCGTTACCATGCAGAAATTAAAATGCTGCAAGAGTCTGCAAATCCTATGGTAAGAGAATTCTTTACTAGATTGCCGCAAGTTGTTACATCTGTAGAAGGTTTTAAAAACGGAAGGTTCTCTCTAATTAATGTTGTACCTTTTGATCAGGTATCGCAAAAAGCTAATGAAGCAATTAAAGACTATAAGTCTCTACCAGAAGAAATTAAAGAAACTATTATAGGTGACTACTTTAGTAAAACTAATGGGCCTATTCAAATGATAGAAGTTTCTGAAGAATTTGCTGATAGAACTGTAGAGCTTAAGACTGATGAGGAAGTTGAAGAATTTATTAAAAAGTGTAAAGTATAATGCAAGCTTGTCCTAATATATCTTCTCCTGAATGGAGAAAGCTAGTAAGTGTTGTAGGTGAAATGGAAGCTTACAGAGACTTTATGACATACGGTACTATCCGTGATGTTGCCTCTGTATTAATGACTGTTAAATCTAGAACTCCAGAAGAGAGTAGTAAGATTCAAAAAGCTACAAGTGTTATTGAGAATTCTATTGTGGAGTTAAATAACACAATGGCTGCTGCTGGGTTGCATAAATTAGCTGGTACTATATCTAATAATCTTGGAGTTGCTTATGAAACAATAAGTATAGAAGATGCATATGAGCTTTTAGAACAGGCTGATACTAAGTACAATAATGAAGCTGCATTTACTTATCAAAATAAAGTATACTTTGTAAATGAGATCTTAAATAAAGACATGGTTCTTCATGAGTTTTCTCACCCTCTTGTTAAAGCAGTTAGACTTCAGAACAAAGAGTTATTTACTAAGCTTTATGAAGAAGCAATTGCTTTACCGGGTATTGCAGACATCATTAAAGAAAGATACTCAGACCAGTCTATAGAATCACAGCAAGAAGAGGCTATAGTTAGAGCTATGTCTATTGCTAAACCAGAGTCAGGTTTTTGGAAGAGAGTTGGCTATGCATTAAAACAGTTAATTAGAAAGGTCTTTGGTAGACAGGTTAAAGTAAATACTCTTTCTAAGAATACAACGCTTGCAGATCTGTTTCAAATGATGCAGACTGAAGAGTTTGATATTCAGTTTGTAGATAGTAGTAATGATAATGTTGTAAGCTTTATTAGAGAGCAAAAAACATTAAATGATTTTTTAGCTAATGAAGCAAGTTCTCCTAAAATAGAGATACTATTAGAGGATTTAAAAAAGCTTACTAATCATGCTGCAAGATTGGTAGAAGATGAGCAGGTTGATAAGGCTATTGGTGAGTTTTTAGAAACAGAAGATGGTCGTTTTATATTTGATGAAATTGCTAGAGAGCTTGGTAAGTTTAAGCAGTTTAATCAAGAAGCTGAAAAGTATATTAAGAATGAAAGACCGATGCCTAAAGATTTGGCATCACTGGTTATTACAAGAAACCTTGCAGTACTTTCAAACTCAATAGCTCAGTTAGATATTCTTTTAGAAAACTTAGGTCAAGCGTCTGTTAAACTAAGTGCGGATCCTACTCAAGCAGAACTTATTGAAACTCAGGCAATACTTAAAATTGTACAAGGTGTTCAAGTTTGGGTTGGTAGTTTAGAGTCTTTAATGAAAGAAAATAAAGTTCCTCCAGGAAATGAGGTAAGAACTGATATTGGAAGAATTGGAACTATTGCTTCAGAAATTGAATCAGAGATGAGATCTGTATTCAAAGAGTTTGCTATTGAATTTTTATACGAAGAGAACGCAGATATTAGAGAGCAGGTAGAAGCTTACTATAATGAACGCTTAGAACAGCTAGAAAAAGAAAAAGCTCAAGGTAAAAATGTATCTAGACAGATAACTAATCTTAAAAAAAAGCGTGCTGAAAAACTACTAACTAAAGAAAATTTAAGAAAAGTATTGTCTGGTGAATTAGGTGACGTTAACGTTGCTGGGGCAATGCTTGAAAACTTTTTAAATAATCCTGATCCTGTAATAGGTGGTTTTGCTTCTTGGTATAGAAAGCAAGCGTACAAAGCTCAAACTAAAATGCAAAAGCAGACAAATGAGTTTATTAAAAATGTATTACCTATTATTAAAGAAGCCGGATATAATTCAAATAATCCTCAAGCTTTCTTTAGACAATTGCTTTTTCTAGATAAGACAGTTAAACTAGATGCAGCTTTTGATGAAGATTTGGGTAGTGATGTATACCAAAGCAAAGAGTTTGAAGTTTGGAGTTTATTAAATCCATATAAAAACTATTTAGCAGATCGTAAGATTTTGCAAGAAAAAATTGAGAAGGCACAATCTACAGATGATTTAAGAGCTCTTCAAGATCTCTATCAGCAGAGAGAAGAGATGGATAAATTTTTTCATAGACGGTATACAAAAGAATACTATGATGCTTTTGAAGAATATAATACTCCTGTAGGTAAAATTGCTCGTCAAAAGCTTGATGACCTTTATAATGAACTTACTCAGATAGATGATAAGATTAATGGGTATAATCCTCAAGATGTAACTGAAGATGACTTTAATGAAAAGAAACTTATACTAAGAGATATTCGTCAACTATATTCAGAGGTGGATATTTATGGTAATAAGAAAAAAGGTGAAGATCTTGAAGTTGCTCAGCTACTTAAAAGAGTTAGAGAGAAGAGTCAAGATTTTTATGAGTATAATGAAATACCAGGTCTATTTGATACAGCATACAATAACTTCTTAGATAGTATTCAGCATGTTGAATTTGGATCAGAAGAATATGATGCTCTAGTAAATGACTGGTTAGATAGTAATACTCAAACTGCAGTTACTGATGACTACTTTGAATTAGTAGATCAAATCTTAACTGAAATTGAAGAGCTTCAGAAAATGCTCGGTATGGAAAGCTCTTCAGTTAAAGAGGTATATAAAACTATTAATGACATTAGTAAAGGTTTTCGTGATTCTACTAATGAAGTAGAAGCTACAGCAATTACTCCAGAAGCTCAGAAGAAAGTAAAAGATCTACAACAAAAGCTTTTGGATTTTAAAGCTGAGATGAGAAAGCTTAATGGTTTAACCCAGGCTGAAAGTGATAGGCTTACAGAGCTTTTAACTAAGAAGAATGAAGAAGGTACAATAAGCAGAGAAGAAATGCTTGAGATCCGTTCTTTATTTGATAAGAAAAAAGCTGAAGGTAAAGACCCTGCATTATTGAAAAGACTTTTTTCTTTATACGCAAGTTTATCTGAACTAAGACAAACAGAACCTACTCAGTATTATGCTGATGCTATATCTGCACATTTGTCTAGAATTAAATCAGAGGGTACAGCTCCTGGATTATTTAGTGGTGCATGGCCTCTTGCTGACAGTTTAGTTCTTACTAAAGCATCTGTACAAGAGTTGATGAGTGATCCTATATTCATTAACACAATGCTGCAGGATAAAGAATTTTCTGATTGGTATAATAGAAACCATGTCTATGATAAGAAGAAGAATGAAACTCAGCGTACAGCATTGTGGAATGTTAAACGTCCTGCTGATTCAAGCTTTTATAAAACAATGACTTTACCTACTGGTGAAGAAATCATGCGTATTCCTAATAGAACTTTCCAAGAAAGAATTGTTAAAGACAAATATGTATCAGAAAGAGTTGTTGGTAAGACTATAGATGTATGGGGTAATTACTTACCAGATTTATCTATTTCAAATAACCCTTATCGTAATGATGAATACTTTAAATTGAAGAAAGAAAATCCTTCAATGTTTAAAGCTTTAACAGCTCTTACTGAATGGCATTTGTCTAAACAAGAAGGTCTTAACGTTACAGCTAGATTAGGATATCAAATACCTAGATTTAGACCTGATAGACTTGAAAGAATTCAAGAGCTTACAAAAAGTGGAGCTATTGGTAAAACTTTAGATGATGCTAAAGAGAAGATCATGACTTCTGTAGATGATATACAGAATGGATTTAACTTTGATCAAAAGCAATTAGCAACTTTTGGTATTATTGATGATGAGTTATCACAAATTCCTATTCATGGTGTTGCTAAACTTGATAGTCCTAATGTTTCTTTAAACGTTATGGACAGTATTCTTAGATACAATAGCTCAGCTATTATGCAAGAAATGCTTATTGAAACAAGTCCTATTGCAAGAATGCTTATTGATGTAGTAGATGATCCGGATAATGCAATAAAAGATTTAGAAAAAATAGATAGACAGCTTCTAAAAAGAACAGGTCAGGTTGTTAATAGAAGTTATGCTAAAATTGCTAAGCATGATTCTATTAGATCTGTGGCATTAAATGCGTTTTATGAAAGAGAATATTTAGGTAAAGTTCATGCAGAAACTTTTATAGATAGATCTGCCCCACGGTTTAGAGCTGGTTACAGAATGTTCCAAAAAGGTACTGGTATAATGATGAGACTTGCATCTACATCATTCTTTGCAGTAAACATTCCTTCTGCATTAAAAAACCGTTTTGCAGCTGTTCTTCAAAATAATATAGAAGCTACTGCTGGAGATGTTCTTACACCTGAAGGTTATTTAAGAGGCAAGGTTGTAGCTAAAAGTGCCATTGCTCAGATTAGTTCTTCTATTACTTCTGATAAAGTAAAAGGTAAGCATGTTCAGATAGCTCAGATTTTTGATATTGATGGTCAACTTAATAAGCAAAAAGATCCTGTATCAAGAACATTTGCAAGAGATGCTGTATCACTTAGCTGGTTATTCTCACCAAGAAAACTTTTACAAATGGATGCAACGTTGGAGTTGCTCTATGGTATGTTACACAGTAAAGTCATTGAACTTAAAGATGGTTCTAAGACAACACTTGGTGAAGCATTAGAATTAAAAGATGGTCAATTACAAGTAAGACCTGACACTAAAGAAGACTGGTCACTTACTAGTGATAACTTTATTAAGTTCCGTATTCTATATCAAGGTAAGATGAATAGACTTCAAGGTACTTATGATTCAATTGACCAACCATTATTTGCTAGATACCTTATAGGTAGAATGATGCTTTTCTTAAGAAAGTATTTCATTTCAATGTTTATGAATAGGTTTGCAAGTACTAGAGTTCAATATGATACTAGACAAGTAGAAGAAGGATATTATAGATCTGGCATGAAGTTCATGGGTAATTTTATGCAGGCTCTTTATAATCAATCAAGACATGGTGGAACATTTGCAGAGTTTGATAGAAACACAGCCGTAGAAAAGAAAGGTGCTATAAGAATGGGAGCAGATATCCTACAGCAAATAGTTCTTCTTACGGCCTATAAAGCTCTCATGAGTGTACTATTTGGTTACGATCCAGAGTCTGATGATGATGATGAAAGAAAAACTGCATTGTTACGTAAAGGCTCTGGTGCTTTACCATTACCAATGACAAGTTCTAAGTATGACTTTAATCCCGTAGGTTGGTTCCAGTTGCACGCAATTAATCAAATGATGCAAGTACATCAAGAAGCTGCAACATTCTCACCATTAGGGTTAAATGGTAGCTCTCCTTTATCAGGATCTCTATTAGAAATGTTTACATCGCCGTATAGTGCTATTGTGACTCCAACAGTTAGCCGCGGTATGGATGTATATAGCTTAGGAAGAAAGGCTGTGACAGGTGATAGAGGTGCTTATTATACACGCGATGTAGGACCATGGATGTGGCAAAAGCAAGGTTCAACTAAGATGACTGCGGAAACTCTGAAGTTTATTGGATTGAACGGTAAGACTGTAGATCCTGCGAATGCTATTGTGCAATGGCAACAAGGTCAAAAATTACGTAAGAGATAGAATATTATTTCAGATTTTAACAAGAGGGGTTTTTATAAGCCCCTCTTTTTTTGTATTTTATATATATAAGAACCAACAAATTAGATCGTGTTTACAAAACTAAAATCAAAGCTTATGGCATTTGCCGACATCTTTAAAGACGAAAATGATTACAATGAAAAAACTATAATTGGTTTTATGTCTTTTGCAGTAATGGTAGCCTTTGCTACGGCGGATCTGGTTACGGGTTACTTTGGTAAGGATTTAGTTATTAACGAAGGGATCTACAATTCATTTGTAATTATCACATTGGGTTCATTTGGGATTGCGGGTCTTGAAAAATTTGCAAAGAAATGAAATTAGAAGTATTAAGATTTAGCAGTCAAGACGACAGCACTAATGGTATTTTATTTGATGTCACAGAAGGAAGAAAGTTTTTATGCTACACTCTTGAAGATGAGTATAGGGAAACAAAAGTTATGTCTGAAACACGAATTCCTGCTGGCACATATAAAATTACACTTAGAACGGTAGGGGGTCACCATGAAAGATACACTAAGAAATATGGTGAAATGCACAAAGGCATGTTATGGGTTCGTGACGTGCCTAATTTTAAGTGGATCCTTATTCATACTGGTAATACTGATGAACACACTGCTGGGTGCCTCCTTGTTGGTGATAGTCAACAAAGCAATCTTATCAAGAGTGATGGTTTCACAGGTTCAAGTACTCAAGCGTATAAAAGAATCTATCCTCCGATTGCTGCAGCGTTGGAAGCAGGGGAAGAAGTAACAATCACATATATAGATTACGATACAGTATAATGGCAAAGCATATTAATAGTGCACAAAGGGTAGAAGTAAAGAAGTCAAGACCTGGTGTACACGCTAAAACAAAAACAAGTAAGAGTAAGAACTCTGCTAATTATAAAAAGAAATACAGAGGTCAAGGGCGATGAACAAGAAAAGTCTATATGATAGAGATAATATTGAACTATATATTCTCTCTAGGGAGCAGCAAGATGAGATTAATGATCTGTTAGCTTGGGATGAAACTATAGATGAGCCTGAAGACCTTTTTAATACAAAGGAATTCAAATCACTTTCATTATGGCAAAGACTATATCTGAGATTAAAGATAGCGCTCTGGGTTACATTGCATCCATAGCAGACTGGACAAGTATCCGTATGGTATACTTACTAATGTCTATTGTATTGTTTATTGGTTGGGCTACATCTACATGGGAGCTTATAGGTTTTGTTATTGTAATGTTGAATGTTGGTGTGTGGACCAAGTTCTGTCCTAGTAAGTGGATCTTTGAAAAGCTAGGTTGGAAGAAGTGTGATCTATAATGAATGCTTTAGATGGTATATCTCTTCGCAGTAGAATCTGTCTACTGTGTGCAACTATAATCATGATGACATTCTTTGTCTTCAAGACTCTGGTTGTATTTAGGTATATACATCACAGCACCTTTACACACTACTTTGAATGGTTGAGTGTAATTGCGTTTATGCCTCCGTTCTTTATGGTTGTAAAGGAGTTTCTACAGAACAAAGAAATTATTAAAGAAGATTTAGGTAAGAAGAATATATATCTAGAGCATGCTGCTAAGATTATTAGACATGACATGCACAGTGGTATCAATACTTACTTACCTAGAGGAATCAAATCTCTTAATAGGAGATTGACTGAAGAGTCTATTAAAGACTTAAAGATTGGGGCCCCGCTTCAGTTAATTACTGACGGTTTGCACCATGCACAAAAAGTATATGCAGGGGTATTTGAATTTACCAATCTGGTAAAAGAGAATGCACAATTAAATAAGGAAGTAAAAAACATAAAAGAAATTCTAGCAGATTATCTCAGGCTGACAGCATACAAAAACCAAGTGATCTTAGACGACAGCCTGGATATTTCTTTTGAAGTTAATGAGCCTTTGCTCTGTACCGCGTTAGATAATTTTATCCGTAATGGATTAAAGTATAACGATAATGGTACAAAATATGTAAAGCTTAGTATAGAGCAACACTTTACTAAAGGTTTATCTCTGGTTGTAGAAGATAACGGTAGAGGATTGACTTCAGAAGAGTTCATAGAACTCAGTAAACCATACGTAAGAAAAGAAGGACAAAAGGAAAGTGGCACAGGATTGGGACTCAACATCTCAATTGCCATATTAAAAGAACATGGTTTTAATGTACGCGCTGAGAAAAGAGAAGAAGGTGGTACAAAAGTAATTATTGAGATATGATTGATACATTAATGCTGATAGATGACGAGAATCTATTTCACTTGGTATTTGAAGATGCTTGCAGCATGTTAGATATAGCACTCTCTATAGAGTCATTAGACAGCTCAGATGAAGCTGACAGAAAATTTAAAGCATGGTTTCCGGATGATCCAGATCATGAAAGACCTCAGTGTGTCTTTGTAGATCTTAACATTATTGGTTCCAGCTTTGATGGAATTGAGATGATTAGAAAGATTAATAATGATTACGGTAACGGTTGCGTTATTGGTATCATTTCTAGTTCTTCTGATAATGAAGAGATTGAAAAAGCTAAGGCTGTAGGCGCACAGTTTTGGATTATTAAGTCTGATGACATTGAGCCTAGACTAGAAGAGTTCCATAAAGATTACGAAGGGTATGTAAACAAGACAAACCCTTTTAAGGTATATAGATGATAAGTTCTAAGGACACAGTAAAGGAAGCTATACTTAAAGCCAAGTCTAAGAAAGTTTTTATAGAAGGAAACTTTGTTAAGCTACTGGCTAAGACTTCTGATGCTGAGGTTAAAGACTATATAGAAGAGTGTAAAGCAAAAGATCTTGCTCAGAGACGTAAGCGTTTAGACATTACTAAACAAGTACAGGCTCAGAATATAGAGCTTGAAAATGCTAACATATTAAACAAGGCCCTCTTATTAGACCTACAGAATAAGATGGAAGAACTGGAGGAAGCTAAACAAGCTGCTGAAAGTTTACGGGATGAAGCCTTAAATGATCTTGAGGTCATGCAAAAAAAGACTCAGTTTGAGTTAGTAGGTATTATTGTAAAGCTTGCACTGGCTGTTATAGTTGGTGTAGGTGTTACAACATCTGTTTTATATATGTTTGTTTTATATCAGGGCTATGATTCTAAGATAATAGAGAGTACCTGGTCCAATTTATTTGGTATATTGTTAACTAATTCATTTAGTATAGTTGGTACCATTATGGGTGTCAAGTATGCTACAGAAAAAGATTAATTATGGCAGCAGCTAGATCTCATGAAGATGAGATATTCAAAGCAAAGAGAAGACCTAAGCGTCCAATTAAATTTAATGTTACTCTTAATGAAGAACAAAAGCACGCAAAAGCAGAAATACTTGATAACCCCGTCACTGTCTTACAAGGTATGGCAGGAAGTGGGAAAACTTTGGTGGCAGTTCAAACTGGGTTGGATCTCTTATTTACAAAGCAAATTGAGAAGATTATTATTACCAGACCAACAGTTGCCAAAGAAGACATTGGTTTCCTTCCTGGAGATATCAAGGAAAAGATGGATCCGTGGCTTGCTCCTATATACCATAACTTGTACTTACTATATGACAAAGTTAAGATTGACAAGTGTGTTGAAGAAGGACAGATAGAGATTGTACCGTTTGCTTTTATGCGGGGTAGAACCTTTACTGATGCTGTAATCATTTTAGATGAGGCACAGAACGTTACTATGAATCAAATGGAGATGATGCTGGGCCGTCTTGGTAAAGGAAGTACAATGATCATCTGTGGAGATAAAGCACAGATTGATTTACGTAATAAAAAAGATTCAGGTTTTGGCTTCTTATATACATTAGAAGCACAGGTTAAGGGATTTAAAGTAATAACATTAAAAACAAACCATCGTCACGATATTGTTGAACCTATACTAAAAGTATACGAAGATTACAGATAATGAACTGGACCGTAGAACTTATTGCACATTGGCCTCATGATAGATTAGCTATTGGTTTTGAATCCATGAGAGCTACAGAAGAAGTACCTTGGAACACTTTTCAATTGTTTTTAGGCATTCTTACTGTAAGGATTAACACTTGGGAAGAAGAATAACGGGAGTAAGGAAGACCTCTCTTTAATATCTTCCTTACTTTACCCCCGGCTTATTGCTATTCATAGTGGTATGAATGATTACGTGTGTCCAGTTTGATCAAACATATAAGCACAAATCAAGTGGGATTACCTATATGCAGACTGAATAGCCTTCACTCTCTGTAAGCTGCAGAGAGTTTATTATACACACCACCCATTGTTATGGTTTTAGTCTGTTATGACAAGTGCTATAATGAAAAGAAGTAAGTAGAACATATCTCTGAGGTTTGTCTCTCAAAGATAATAAACTTTTTTAGTTTAAGAAATGATGGTGTCTACTTTTGCATCAACAATTCCTAAAATATCTAGCTCATAACCGTCAACTTCTTGACTAGCAGCACGTTTAGCTATGTACATTTTTATTTTAGTGTCTGCTTCATTTACAGATTGAGCTGATACTAGATAGGTTCTTCTCATTTTTTCTTTACCCATTACTACTATGATACGGGCTTTAAAGTATTTAGGTTGGTTTTTGTTGCTCATTACGTAACTCTTTAAATAGTGCCTCAATTAATATTAGATAGTTGATTGCATCTCCAAACTTCTCATCAATCATATCTTGATCAGGGATTATGCTTTCACATTCATATTCACCTATAATTCTACGGACAGAATATAAGTGTTTTACTAAAAGCTCCCATGCTACAGAAGTGGGTTCTTGGTGCATGCTAAACTCTGCTTGTTCTTTAAAACTTTTCAAAGTGTCTGACTCTACGCCATACTCTTTGCCTTTAGATATAAGAACTTCTTTGCTCTTGTAATATCGTTCAGTAAGTAGCTTGTTAAGTTTTTCAGTATTCATGTTGTTTTATGATTTCAATTACTTTTTCCCAATATGTCTCATTATAAGGTACCATATCTAAAATTTGTTTCACTTGTATAAGTGCCTCATTTACAGACTTGTATCTTTCTATATAGTCTTTAGCCTTTACAGCTGGATTTGGATATCCCATAACTTAACATTAACTTAACATTGAAACCTTAATGATATCAACGATGAGAAAGTTACTAATTTTATTTGGAATAGCACTAACCAGCTGCTCAACTAGTCAGTCTGCAGTTGCAGAGGCAACTGATCCTGACGTAGTTTCACGAGCTGGAAATTATACTTATTGTCTTATAGAAGATTGTGAGTACAGAACTAATGTACATTACCACATTGTATTTAATAAATAAGGGAGAGGAGACTGGCAGTCTCACTCCCCCTTTTTATTACTTTGGGCACAAGTAATGGTTACTAGACAAACATAGTTAAAATAATCCAAGCTGCCTAACTTTTTGAATAATACTATTGATTTCTTTTTCTATAAGAGATTTATAGTATTGGGTATCAACGTCATACTCATTCCAAGATTTATCTTCTATAACATTATACATAGTCTGCAAGTATTTACCTGCAACTAATTGCTGTTCTCTTCCATCTGGGTTAGTCTTAAAAAGCTTACCACCCTTTTTACTTACATAGTATCTAATAGTCTTTTGGAGTGGTTCTACATGATGTTCTCCGTCCTTTACAGAGCGTATCTCCAGTTTCCAGTCTCCTTTAGCTTTAGTTCCTATGCAGTAGTCTAATATGTTCCTATTCTTTCTAAGGAATTCATCTGGTAATGTACCATGTATGAAGTAACTATAGATTGCTTTAGGGACTATTAGTTTTGATTTATTCTTATGAAGAGCTAAGCCTTTAAATTCAAATCGGCCTTTGCATTTTGCACTAGCGTGTAAGAATTTACCTCCTGTAGCTTTAAATAAATCATCAGGGTTAGTTTGTTTAAGTTCTTTCCAGGTTGGATAGTCAAGTTCTTTCCAATCATATACAGCAATGTAATTGTTTACATCTGCAAATATGATCTTCTGATACTTATCGTGTTCAAGATTTAACTGCGTAATCTTTTCCCAGCGTTCACATATTTCATAATACTTGTCTTCATACTCTCTAGGTATAATTGTTTCAAGACCATCTGTGTTCTGCATAATAGGTGTGCAGTTTGGGATCTCTTCACAAATCATTTCATATAGCATAGTTAGACTAAGTTGACCATTTACAGTAATCCTCATTGTAAATTCAGGATCATATAAGAAACTGTGAGCATCATTACTAAGTCCGTAAGTTGAGTTAAGAATAATCTTATAAACATAATTCATAGGATTACTCTTTGGAATCTTCTTACGCTCATCAAAGAACCATTCATATAGTCTGCAGAAGTCTTCTTTAGGAAGGTGTTCTGGTGACCATTTATTACGAATAGCTAAGTTGGGATAGTATGATGTAACATCTGAAGACATTATTACATAGTCTTCATCACTCTTATAGATACCTTTTGTATTAGCACCATGAACACCACCTAGACCATAATCTGTTTTAACTCCTTGATAGTTAACAGAATAAGATAGTGCGTTCTTAGTACCAGACTTATTGTTAGGATCTGTATTTAGAATTTTACTTTTAAAGAAATTAAGCAGATCATTGAACTCAGGTGTTTTAAATTCAATGTATGGTAAGATTAGATCTTTAATCTTAATCATAGGACGCGGTGTCCGCATCTGCTTTAATTCTTTTTTATCTATACCAAGTGTGTCACTTAGATAGTAAGCAAATAATTCTTTACTAATACGTGGTTCTGATGCACTGTATAAATCAATATTATACTCATCAGTTAGAGTACCTCTTAATGATATCTGTTGCTTACTTAACTGCATTATAGCTTTAGTACTAGCAACATCATTAATACAATACTCTATAACCATGTTCAGGTCATCAGTATTTGTAATAGGCTCAGAGTGATGGAGAGGCATATCTAAGACGTTATGCCAATCCATACTATACTGTATCCATTTTAAAGAAGATCGTTTAGCAGGATTGTCCCAGTGATTTAATTTAAATACATCTAGCTGACGTATTTTCATTTTGTAGGGACTGTACTTAGGAAACATCTTGTTTCTAGCAAGATCAATTGTATCCTGAGCAAACTGATATATAGCTTGTGCTATAAAGCTTCCATCTAATTTTCTTAATTCAAAATGGTTATCAAGAATAAACTCTGTTACCTGGGCATCAAAAGCTAAACCGTTGTAAGAAACATGCCATTCATTGTTTGCTATATTGTCTTTCAGAAAGTCAATGAAAGCAGGAAAGTCATTGCGTAAACTACATACAGCAAATACTTTAGTTTCATCTTCTTTATAATGTTCAAATACAGCTACAAAACAATCAGCTAATGTTTCATAGTCCATTACCCAGTGCCCTCTCATACTATTCTACAATAATAGAGCTACCTGGTAATGAAGTTAAACCTCCAGTCTTTTGATTAATGTTGTCTTCTGCAGGCTTCATATACTTTTCAAAGTCATATGTTTCTGAGTTAACTGCAAACTGTGTAACAAACTCACGTGTTGAATCAAGACCGGTGATAACAATTTCATGGAATGTATCAATAAGTCTGCGCTCTTCTTTATAGGCTTGACCATTGTTACGCTTTTGAAGTTTTAATTCTTGAGGATCGCCGTTATCATCTAGTTTAGGAAGCATTTTATAAGTCTGCTTCTTTTCTTTAGAGATAGCAATTAAAGTACCACCTGTTGGTTCAAAGATAACTTCTACCCAAGGGCAAGTAGTATCTAAAGGTACTAGAGCAAATGTTTTGTAAGGACCCATGTATGAGTCTACAAGCATCATGTTTAGTGGAGCTGTCCAATTAATCTGATTAGGTCCTCCGTATTTTACATCTTCTTCTGACATTGATTTTAATTTTTAGAGTTAAGTTGTAAAGTTAGTGTTTCTTTTTGAAGATCTGGTTTATCACAGAGTTCAATAGCTGCTTCTAGCTGTGATTCTTTGACATTCAGTATTTTAGCATACTCATCATAGTATAATTCTGGATACAAATAGCTTTCTACATATTCTGTTACAGCATCGCCTTGAGAAAAGAAATCTAATATCTTTTGCTTAAAAGGTTCTGAAAATCTAGAATATTCTCCAATCAAGAATGACATAAAATCAGGTTCCATACTGGAAAAATTAAAAACTAAATATACATAGTCATCCGTCATATACTCATCAAAATATAATTCATGCCCTCTCATTTTTAATAAATGATTATTGAATGCATTACTATCAAATAATGCATATTCACAAATAAGTGCACAGCTAGCAGGATGAATATGATCTTTAACTGCAATGTAGGTTTCTGATGGTTTATATCTTATACCACGTTGCATTCCAAGTTGGGGATACAAAAAGAAATTACTCTTCTGCACATACTTAGGAAATATTTTATCTATCATAACATTATACGTTCAGGTTGACAAAACTGATAGGGCACGTCATACTTTACATTTTCAATATGATATACAGCCTTATCATAAGCTTCTTCAAATCTTTCTAACCAGCTGGTTATAGTATCTTTTGAAACTCCAAAGTTGTAAACCTGTTCGTACTTGTCAATCACCCAGAAGCTGTAAGATACTTTGTCTACTGGTATATTGTAGATCTTACTTGCTAAGGTAACATAAATAGCAGCTTGTAACCAATAGTTATAAAATTCTATTGTATCTGGAAAGTCACTGATTGTTTTACCTGTAGTTTTTACATCTATAACTTCAGCGTTTCCAAACTCATCTATTACAAGTCTATCTAAAATACCTTTAAGGCCAAACATTCCTTTGTATTCTTTGAGATCCAGTGGAATCTCATTCATTACTTTATATCCATCTGAAGAAGTTAGTTCTAGATGTTGTGCAATTGTAGGTTCATCTCTCATAACCTGAGCATATGCTTTACATCTTTCTACCATGTCTTCATCTACAAGATCTTTACCTTCTCTATTAAACAAGAATGTAAAATAGTTTTTGGCATCTTCTGTGCAGATTTTTTCTAGACGTTTTTCATCTTCCTTAAATGATTGATATAAGTTCTGGGATTGTAACTCACTGAGTATCAGGTCATGATGGTCTTCTAAATTAGAAGAACCACCATTAACCTGCGTGTACAGCGAGTGTAAAATCTTCAGTACGTTAGCTGTTGGTACTTTACCTGGTGCTACAGTAAAGAGATTTTTAAACTCTTCAGGCTGTAGTATAAAGCAGTGTACCAACTTACCTTCTACTAGATATGATTCAATCTTCTCTTCTCTCTCATTAAGAATGTAGTGAGAGTAAAACAGTTTAGGACTGAATAACATCTTATTAATTGAACTATAGCTTAGATCTAATTTCATTGTATTCTTCTGGTAATGTTAATCCATCAATTGTAATCTTGTAAGTACTATGAGTGACAGACCAGTTATTATTTATTTCATCTACCTTATCCTCCATAAATACTTTCAAACCTTTTGGCGTAAGCTTATTATTATCTAACAAACCTTTGAGTAGTCCCGCATTAGTGTGAACATTATATGATCTTACTTTTTTCTTTATAGCTTTAAAACTAGCAGCAGAATATACTTTACTATAGCGCATCCAATCACTATGTTTATACCATAAGAATAATAAAAGATCTTCATGCTTTTCCCAGCTGTATCCAGAAAGGGTACTCATAGCCAACTCTTTATCATCATCAGAACCCTTCATTAGCTTTTGTATGTTAACAAAATCATCATATGTAGCAACGTTATCTTGTGATACTAGACTAATAAAAGCTTCTTCAGTAAGAACATTTCTACGATTTTTCCAAAGACTCTGTAAAATTTTATTATTCTTTTCTGTAATATAACCTTTTACTAAATTAGGATTAGACCAGCTACCAAGAGAATTAAATAAATCCAAATGCTTTTTCTCTTCAGGATTATTCTCGTCTAAGAAGTCATTTAGATATGAAGTAGTTCTTGTAGCAATTTCTGTATCAGATACAGAGCTGTATTGTACTATTAAATTTCTTTGATCTTTTATTTCATCTAAAGGTGTTGTCCAATATCTGTGTTTCAATTTGTAATTGACACATAGTGTTTCGTAGTTATCAATTATATAATCAAAAGCATCTAAAAGATCCGCACGGTTTACTACAAATATTCTACTGTATGGATCAAATTCAAATAAAGACTGAAGATATTTAAGGCTAATTACAACTTTATCAGCTGAATCAACCTTACGAGTTTGAGTTATTTTAAAATCTTCTTTAGCCTTTGAGATATGATCTCTCGTTACAGTAGAATTTGGATAGAAGTATACAGAATCTGGTTTCTTTAAAACAGTTCTTACATTGTTTATACCATTAAGAAAATTGCTAAATACATCTTCTTCAGGTTTGTGGGATATATGAACATATACCCCACCTGTTTCATTAACTAATCTGATTTTTTTCATGTAAATTTTCTTTTAAAAGATTTTTGTATTCTTCTTTCATCTCAAACTTTACAAACCAAATACCTGGATTATGTAGTACACGAACTCTTTGTTGTAGAGATTTGTGTAAATACGCAAAGATTTCAGGTGTAAGACATTTCTTAGCTTTACAGAATTCAAAGAACTCTGTTTCATTATAGTGAGCATACTTTTCATATACATCATTAAGAAATTCTCTTACAGCTTTCATTCTTCTGTTGAGGTACCAAACGTTACCGCCAGCGTATAGCTCTCTACAAAACTTCCAAGTCATAAGGTGTGAAGCTTTATAATCAAACGTACCAATCATATGATTAGCAAGTTTAGTATCCTCATCATTACGAGATGAAATCATTCTACATACAGCTTTAATATTATCATCTGTAAGTTCTGTAATAGAACCGCTTGCAATACCTAAGTCATAAGGTGTAACCAGTTTATTAGGATAGTTCTTTATAACTGCTAGAGCTACTAAAGCATTATCATCATATAGATTTTTACTTGTATAGTTCCATTCAGCATGTTCATTTAAAATGTTTTGCTCTACTAAGATATTTATAAAGCCATTCCAATTAGGATACTTTAAATCAGATGTAATTATTATAGTACTTTGTGAATCATTAAATTCAATAGCATTTTCATAATATACTTGAGAATCAAACACAGTGTTATCTATTACAATATGATCAGCTTTATCAGCGTCTTTTGTAATTTTACCACCCGCCATTTGTATGTAGGCTTTGATGTTAGAATAAGGAGTTTTTGTACCACCTACAATAAAGTATCTATCTTTTTGTTTGTAAGTAAATGTCTTTGATTTTATATCCGTCTTTTTATCACGGATGGATCTTAGATTATATCTAGGTCTTTTTAGAGTTGTATCTAAATAACCACTAGGTGCATGATAGTGCTTATAAACTTTGGGGCTGGCTATTGCCAACCCCTCAGTTACTAAATCTTCAAATGTTTTCATTATTCAGTTATCATTTTAGAGATTTCTGGATTCATTACAAGCTTCTGGAACTTAGTACGGTTACCGTTAATAATAGTACGTGCAATCATGTACTTGTTATCCATAGTAAAGTAGTCTGAAGTAAGAAGCATAGTAAGTCTATCAATTAGATTCTTGTCTACAGTATTATTCTTAGAGTAGAGTAATGTGTAGTTAGCAAGACGCGTTGATAGAATAGATGTAATTGCTGCAGATAACTCTCCATCACTGTCTTTAACAGAGCTAGATAGTTTAGACTTCATAGTCTTTTCTTCAGCAGTCAACATCTCTTTAGGATGAATCAGCTTATCTAAGTTATTGTGTATGAACGTAGTAAATGTAGTAGAGAATGCTTCTCCTACAGAACCTTCACCAATCATCTGTACCATAGGTAGATGTTTAGAGAAGTCATCAAAGCTTGAAATAGCATTAAAGAATGTAGTAATAGATCTTGCATTACATTCTGGTGTTACCATTTCTGGATAACGCAGCATGAAGTTAATACAACGAGAATCTACACCTGATTCTTCTGCCCATTCAGCCCATGTATCTACATTAAATTCTAGATTAGCAGAAATGAAACGAGTCTTTTGTGCTGCATCAATAGAATTAACCATGTAGTTACCGTCATCAGGATTAGCAGTCAAGATAATGTGCCAGTCCTGTGGTAATGACCAAGAGATATAAGTCTGTCTGTCAACAAGTTCCATAACAGCTTGAATAAATCTAGGGTCTGCACGATTCCAGTCATCAAGCAAAAGGATACCACCTTTAGTTTTACCTGCAATCCACTCTGGCGGTAAGTAAGCAGTACGCTTTTTCTTAGTCATTTGCCAACCATTATTAAGGAAGATCTTAACTGCTTCAGCATCAACCCACTGACCTACTTTTTTAGAAGAACCTGCAGCTGCACTACTGATAGCATCTGCAGCATTAACAGATGAGAAGTTTAGCGTCTCACCTTTCTTTACTGCTACTTCCTTAACCATGTAGTACTCTTTAGTAGAGAAGCCTACAAGATCACCTAGCTCTTCAATCTGTGCAAGATTAAGTTTAACTAGATCTAGATTATGTTGTTCTGCAATTTGATAAATACTAGTAGTTTTACCAATACCTGATTCACCAATAACTTCAACAGCTACAGGGTTCTTGCCCTCACTTTGTAGTTGTCTATTAGTGGTGATAACATGATCCATAAAGGATTTTAGTTCATTTGTGTTTAGAGTTACTTGTGCCATTTTCTTTTTAGTTTAATTTAATTTTGTAACCGGGTAATTCTTCATTTATTCTAGATCTAGATGAGTGACACCATAAAGTTCTTTTAGGACAGTCCTTTGGTGGTGGTGCTTCACCATCTGTTAAATAAATGAGTGTAGTATATTTTCTACGATTTTCATTATAATAATCAATCACGGGCTGAAAGGATGTGCCTCCCCTACCATGTACTTTAAAATCCTTTTTAGGATTAAAGGGTTCAACGCTTTGGATTTTAGTATCACACTGGATGATATCTACATAACTACCTGTCTTATTAATGTGATGTATTTCATTAAGGAACTCCTTAACTTCATTATCACTTACAGATCCAGATGTATCAATAGCTACTAATACACTGTTTCTATATTTAATTTTAAGACCTGGGTTATCAGGATATCTTTTGTTAGGCTTGCGTCTAAGAATTCTTGTATAAGACTTAATAGATGACCCAACAAATCTTCTGAGATAACCTTTCCAATCAAATTTTGGAGGTTCAACATGTCTTAATCTTTCAATAAGACCAGAAAGCTCACCAGGTATATTACCCTGTGACTTTTCTATTTCATCTGCAATAGTTGTAAGCTGATGTTCTACTTGCTTTTCAATAAGTTTCTTTTCAGCTTCACTAAGATTTTCAAACTCACCCCAAGAATGGTTGTTTGGACCGCCTTCAGATAACATATTCTGTAGATCTTGATCGCCATTTTCTCCTTTATCTCTTTCTTCTTGTAAAAGTTTATAGTACTCTTTAGTACCTGCTTTAAAAGGAAGATTTAGATTAGGAAAAGAATCCATAGTAATACCACCTTCTGGTAACCATGAAGGAAGTATGTACTGATTGATCTCTAGATCTGCAGCTATGTTAAATAGTTCTTTGTCTGCGTAAGAATCACGCATTGTAAGGTGTCCAAAAGCAATATGAAGTAGCTCATGTTTAATCAAACCTTTTCTATGTAGTTCATTTAAACTATCAAAGAAGTCAGGATTGACTACAAGCTTTACTCCAATACCATCTTTACCAACACCAGCTGTAGGTACGTCACTGCTGAAGGATCTGTTAAGACTTGACATAAAATGCCCATAGTAGGGCTCATCAAATAACAAATCCTTACTTACGCGTGACAGCATTTTCATGTCTGCCATAGTATGTAAATTAAAATTAGTCTAGAACGCGAATAATTACGCCAGGATTATCCTTGCTGTAACTGTGTTCTTTAAAGTACGGAATCATAATACTGCAGTTGTCATCTTCTAACCAACCTGCATGTACCAGTTCATCTTGAATAGTTTGAGCCGGATTTATATAGTCAAACTTATGTTTAGTTCCACGTATAAATTCCATTTCAATCTTTAGAGGTAATGGCTTATCCTTAATGTATTCTACAAAGTCATCTTTGTATTTTTTCCATATAGGTTTAGTAAGAGCTTTCCATTTTTGTGTAGACTTGCTTGCAACAAAGTACTTGCCTGTCCACACTCTAGAGTTCTTACTAGAAGGTACATTATATGGGATAAACCACTCTTTCATTTAGTCAAAGATAGAGCTTTTCTTAATATAGGTGTTAACGTTTGACGAACAGATTCAACGCCATGTACAGCAACACTATCAGATAAGTCTTTCATCATCGGTAAGATAGCTCCTGGTATACCATATTCATCTAGGTATTTTTTAGCAGAAGCTTTACCCGCACTATCTGTATCAAATAGTGTGACTACTCCTTTATATCTCTTTAAGAATGTTTCTATGTACATGGGTTTGATCATAGTATTTTCACTATCTGGTGCGACAGTTTCTATATTTTTGTAATCAAGTTCTGTTAAACACATACAGTCTTTAAGAGAAGAGCATATTACTAGATAAGGTTTCTCGTATGTAAGTTGATTAAGTCCCTGCAGATAATCCTGTAGTTTCATAAACTTATACTTTTTATTCTGAGGCTGATAAACTTTATATAGTTCATCGTCTGCAGTAAAGTATCCATACATATGTGAATGACTTATTACAGAATGTTTAGTTCCTTGATTAGTTTCAGTAATTAGTTCTATAGAGTCTAACGGTTTAACGTTGAACTGATTTAGAGTTTTACTACTGATACCATAAAAGGTCCAATATTCTTTATCTAGCTTATTCCATCTTCTTGTTTCTATGTTACCTACACCAAACTTTGTTTGATCATTATACTCTCTTTTAATTACACTGCCACCATGTTTAGTTACATAAGCATTGTAATCATTTATTACCATCTGGATAGCTTCTTTTATAGTTAATTCTTTCATATGCATGAGCAAATTAACACCATCACCTTGATGATTTGTAGAGAAACATTTATAACGATAGTCATTATAATTCTCTACATAATAAAAGTACATTGAAGGAGTTCTTTCTGAAGGATTAAACATAGAAGTGACTTGAACTCTCTGACCATTAAGAGGTTCAGGGAGGTTAAAGTAATACTCAAATACCCAACGACTGGGTACTTGACGTATATCATCTATTATGTTTTTAGTAGAAAGCATTGTGGATGTATAAACATATAAAAAATTATTAGATAAAAAAAGAGAGGGTCGTAACCCTCTCTTCTTAATTAAACTAAATCTATTTTTTACAGATTAAATCCACTGCTACTTTTAGAATTATTAGCAGAAAAATCTTCTACAGATTCTTCACCTTGAGCTTTTTCAGCAGCAAGATCTTTAGCTTTCTGTGTAACATAGATGTCTTTATCCTCTGAGTATTGGAACAGTTCATCAGCATTAACACTAAATGCTTTACCGTTTCTACCTTTAGGTTGAGCAAGATCTAGATAATACTTGTAGTATCCATTAGCTGCAGACTTTTTAGCACCTACAACAATATGAATGTATTCATTATCACAAATGATATGCTTAGCCATAGCCACAAATTCTTCAATTGTATTAGCTTCAATAGCATCAATCTCATCTTCAACACCTTTTGCTTTAGCAAAAGCTTTTAGCATTCTTAAGATAGATACATCTCTATTAATAACAGTACCGTCTGGTAGTTTACGAGTAGAGAAACCATAAGGGTTCAAAGAAACAATACCAATTTGACCTTCTGCTGTACCACCTGCAGGATTATCTTTAAATCTTTCCCAACCTTGTAGTCCTTCAATAGGTTCTGTTTCTACACGAATATTCACATTAATTTTATCAGGAGCATTCTGATCTGTATAAGGAGGTACTTCAGAATATAGATCATAGATCTTTACTTTATGAGTTCCTGGTTTAATTAGTGGACTAGTTTTACCACCACCACCTACTGTAATGTCTTTTGTACTTAACATCTTCTTTTTGATTTTAATTATTCTTCTTCATTTTCGTATCTAATGATACACTCTTTAACATAGTTAAGGTCGTTAGGAATCTCTGGTTCAAACATACCTTCTGGTGATTTACATGTATTCTCTCCGTTGTTACGAGTTTCAAATATATGTTCCACACCTTCTTTAGTACGCTTAACTTTAGAGAATAGCACCATAGAAAACAAACCTTCTAAGGTCAAAGCATTATCAATCATTTTACCAATGGTTTTTGCTTTAATCTTTCTGCGGCCATCCATATCTACAGACTCTTCAGCATGAGATAAGAAGACTACAAAGATATCATCTGGTAATTCAGTTACAGTAAACTTAATGATGTCATAGATTTGTTTAGCAAGTTTTACAAACTTATCATAACCTTTTACATCAGCTTGGTTCATGTACTCAAATGCCATCAGATATTGAAAGTCATCAATAACAATGTTTTTAATCTCTGGCTTAGCTTCAAGCAATTGTGTAATACTTTTAGCTAGACCTAAAGGAGTATTTTGTTTACTCATGTTCATGCTCTCACCTTCATACTGGTATTTCTTTTTCCAGCCTCTAAAAGGTAAGGGCTTATTTGCAACATTGTATACAAATGTTTCTGTTGGATCTAATGTTCTAATAGCAGTAGACTTACCGCTACCAGACTCTCCAATAATTAATACTGCTTGAGCCATTATGCGTTGTTTTCACGATTAATAAATGCATTAATATCTGGTACACTACTAACAGGTTTTCTGTGTACAAGAGCATACAAGTCTCTTGCAGTTAGATTAGATAGTTTTGTATCCATTCCTTCATCAGGTGCATCAAATGCTGTTGCAGTACTTATTGGTTCATGCTTTGGTTTAACATCAGAAATACCACTCATATCAAATAATGGTAATTCTTGCTGCTTAGAAAAGCTCATCCAATGTTCTACACCTTGACCTACTAAATCAAACTCATCCATAGGGACAGCATATTTAGTAAACTTATCACCTGCTTTACTTACAATATCAATTCTTTCATATCCTTCTGAAGGATCATTCCAATAAGGATTGTACTTCCATTTGTATAGTTTATAATCACTATCCATAGGGCTCATATCTCTGTAGTCTACATTCATAATATAGACTTCACCTTTCTTAGAAATAATATCTAGCTCATTCTCAAAGAATGCTGCTGCTAAATATTGTTGACCATTACCTTCTTTACGAATAGGTTTAGGTACAAAGTAAGGATTACTAATGCCCTGAGCATCCCAGTATGCTTTAAAAATAGCATACAGTTCTTTTTTCTTTTGTTTTCTTTCTTCTGTTGTCATCATATATCAAAATTGGATTTTGTTTTTTCTACTGTTTCTAAATAATTAGGTTCAACTTCATTGAATTCATAGTTTTGATAATTAGCTTCTAAGTGCATTATACCATGATCACCAGATCTATTCTTAAGTATGTGAGCTGCAACATAACTACCATTTTCTGGAACTATTACTTTGTAAGGATCCGGTCCATAATGGAATATGTTAAAATCACTAGGTCTATTTAGAATCATTAAGAAATCTGCATGCTGTAGTAATGCATCTGCAGTTGAGATATCTGATGTTTGCGGATAATTATCTGCTCTACCTGGTATCTTTCTGTATGCTTCTTCAATATTTCTATTAAGCTGAGATAGAGTAAATACTATAATAGGATACTTCTTTCTAAGCTTAGTGATTAGCTCACCATACTCATTAATAACTGCATGAGTATTTTGGCCTTTGTCTTTTTTAATTAATAAACTATGATCAATAGAGATGATTAATCTTAAATCACCTTTTTTGTTATACTCTTTAAGATATTCAAGTATAACGTTTTCCATTTGTTTTAGTGTAAGTTGCTCATCAACTATATCCCAAGGAAGAGTTTTAGCTTTTTCTACAATGATTTTAATTCTTTGAAGACTGTTCTTATCAATCTTATTGCCGCCTGTACTAAGAAGAGTTTCTTTTGCTTGTTTAATCTCTGCTTGTATACCACGATAACCAGTTGCTTGAAGAGGCATTTCAAAACTAAAATCTAAAACTCTGATATTATCATAAGGGTTAAGAGCAAATGCTCCTTGCAATAACTGATCTTTAATCAAAGTTTTACCTACACCAGATCTGGCACCAATAACAAAATGACTTTGCCAGGGAATGCCATCTACACCTTTTTCATTAAGCATGCTAAACGGTGTTAAAAGAGAGGGTTCTTTTCCATCTCTTCTAGCAATGATATAATCATATGCTTCACTATAAGCATCTCCAATACTTGTAACATAATTCTTTATACTCATATACCTTCTTTTATAAATTTCTCACACCATGCTGATAGCTCACTGTTCTGACCCTTCATAATAAAGTTTGTAAGCTTCATTACATATGTATAATCATTAATGCTTTCATAGTATCTGATATATAGTTTAAATCCACCAGCTACTTCATTCATGGTATAATTATACTTATTAAAAAAGATTCTAAGCTTTCTTAGAAGATCTGTTTTACTGCAACGCAAGTTACCTGTCTTAGCACTTTCTTTAGGATATCTATTAAGTATAGCATCGGCTAAGTCACTTAACTTATTTTGATCATACTTCTTATCATCATCTTTAGACTCATTAAATAATGTGTCTGTATACTTAATAATCTGTTTAGTACTTTGAGTAGGCTTCCAACCGTTTTCAGTTTTAATAAGAAAGTTCTTACTGTGTAACCGATTAAGGTCAACTGAAAGATTGGGATCTATTAATATACCTTTGGCTATAGAATATAACATGGCATATTCATCTGGAGATAACTTCTTAGCCACCAGATAGCTGAAAAAGAGAGTTTGTTGGCTCATATGGCTAGGTTCTTATATCTTTTAACTAATTCTTCTAACTTATTATTTCTATCTACAATAGTATTATACTGTTTGTAGATTGCATTTAACGTGTTTTTATTTTCTTCTAACTCACTCTTAAGTCTGAGATTTTTAGATTCAAGTTCTGTAATATGACTACGATATACTTTAACTACAGAATGATAGTTCATTTCAATAGAGCTTAATTCCGGAAGTTTAAAGTCTCTTAACTCATATTCATCTAAGGTATCCTTAACCATTTTTTCTACATCCATGTAGACAGCTTTATATTCTCTGTCATAACGGTAATTCATTTCATGCAGCTTCATTGCATGTAATACTGTAGCGTGGTCTTTATCAAATATTTTACCTATATCATTTAATGACAATCCACCATGAGTTCTCATTGCAGTCATAGTAGCATGTCTAAATCTTACATTTCTTCTTTGCCTGCTATTAGTTATTTCAAATTCTTTAGCAATTGATTTCCAAAGTCTTAATAATACTCTGAACTCTGTAACAATTTCAATTTGCTTTTCACTGTATGAATTTCTCATATTTTGTTGGTTTTGATAGGATAAATGCAGGAGCTTTTGTATATTATACATGAAGGGAAACCTTTATAGTGTAGTATAATATTGTAACCAAGCCCAGCTTGTAAAGATAATAAATTTGTACGATGAGTACAACAGAAACAAGTGTTATTAATACCGTAAAGGCATGGATCCTTCCGGGTATTTTTGCTTTTGCTGTAGCAATGCTTAACGATAATCTTCAAGAAATGAAGCAAGACATTAAAACGTTACTTGCTCAGTCTGAGAGAGATAAAGTTAAGATTGAGTATCTTGAACAAGAAGTTCAAGCGCTTAGAAATAAGGTTGACGATTTGGCTACAAATGAGACACCATATAAAGATAATCATGAAAACCTTCCAACTCTATACGCCATTCTTCCTGGCAAAGATGATAGCTCTGAGTCTTATTCTGACAGGGTGTAATCCAGTAAAACAAGTACTTAAAGACAAAAAGAAGTTAGACATTGTAGCTATTGAAGTTATACGTCAAGGCTATTGTGTCAATGATACTGTTGTAGAAACAAGAATAGATACACTTTATGAAGTTGATTCTTCAGCGGTTAACTATATTAAAGTTACTGAGCCTATAGATACAGTCTTTGCAGACGGTGCTCAATTAGTTATAGATTCAGCTGGTCATGTTACTGTATCGTGTCCTGTTAAAGTACAATATAAAACTGTAACAAAAACAGAAACAGTTAGAGATCAGTCACTTGAGAGAATTCTTAAAGAAGATATTGCTAAGCTTGATAGTATTAAGAAAGACCTAGAGCTTACTGTAAGAGAACGTAATATCTTAATTGAAGAGACTCAGCAAGAACTTAAAAAGTCTGAACGTAAGTTTAAACTTTTCTTATTTGCATTGTTTAGTATGGTTGCGCTGGGTGCATATCTTAAAGTAAGAAAGATCTTACCATTTTAAAAGATAAGAGAGGGTTTCCCCTCTCCTACCAATTAATACTTGGCAACTCCTGTGAAGCCAAGATTTCATTTACTTTATTAAAGCAATCATTACAATCCCACTCATGCTTTGCAGCATAAGCAGCACTTGCAGGGTGACTTGCTTTTATAATATTGTCAGTTTCTAATAGATCTTCCCATTGCTCAGCTTTCTTACCTAATAATAAGTAGACTAGATTGGGCTTATTTATAGATAATTCATTAAATAAGTGGGCCATAAAGTACTTCCAATGCTCTTGATGAGTACCGGGTTTACCTATTCTAGTAGTAAGTGCAGTATTAAGTAATAATACACCCTGGTCTGCTAAGTATTGTAGATTTTGTACACTTGGTTGTGCATTTTCTACAGTATTTTGTATAGCAGAGTGTATATACTGTAAAGATTTTTCTGTTCTATTTTGTCTACTACAAGAGAATGCAAGACCATCTGCTACATTTATTTGTGGATAAGGATCTTGACCTACAACTACTACTCTTACATTATCATAATGACATTCTTCAAATGCTTTGAATACATATTTAAATGTAGGTGTAAACCTATGTCCAGATTGAACCTCTAGTTGAAGTTTATCCAGTAATTCTACAAAGTCATTAGATTTAATAAACATTCTAAGTACTGTATTCCAACCAGTTGGTTCTAACTTTTTGTAAATTTTATCAGCAAACTCCCTAGAGTTTACTATATTAGCTTTAATATTATTCATACGCTATGATTGTTAGTACTATTAAAGAAGATGATATCATTGATATCAAAGTTAACGGAAGCTTTTACGCAAGAGTTCAAGCATTAATGTTTTGGATGCTTGAAGGTAAAGAGCCTGAATACATTACAGAAGTCTTTAACAAGATTTCTGAAAACAACATTGATGATGCTTATGTAGCTCATCTTCAAACTGTTGTAGTTCTTATGCGTGAGATTGAAGAGCAAGCTAAGAATCAAAATAAGCTTACAGATAAAGAGGTTGAAGATTCTAGCGAAGATTAATTCCAGTAAAATCTCCAAGTTCTATAGCTGCTTGTATTGCTAAGTTGATTTCTTCTTTACTACAGTCAGCAAAAGATTTAAAAGAAGCAGGGCCTGAATAAAGTCCTGCTTTCTTTTTTACTTCTACTTTCATCTCTTCAAACGTTGCACCTGTAAATGCTGCAAGATCTCTAATTGATTTATGTACTTTAGCTAACTGGTTGTTAGTGCTTTTACCAGAAGCATCCGTGCTTATAAAGATATCTGCTTGAGATCCTTCAGGTAAATTAGATATAAACTCTTCATAGGTTTTCTTTTCAAGATTACTTTTAAATTGAAGAGTGCCATTAATTTTTGTAACCGTTACTTGTATATTATTCATATTGCAGGTATTGTCTATTTACATGGTCATATATTTTAATCTTTGAAGAGTCAAAACTGTTTAGAGCTTTCTTAACCCAGGTCATATCTATAGTATTTTCATATGCTAAAATGTGGCATGTTGCTTTATCATTAGGATTAAGTCTAAGAAGTCTACCAATACGTTGTGCACTCTTAGTCTCATTGCCATATGCATGAAGTATAATGCCTGATCTAAGGTTAGGTACAGTAACACCTTCATTCAACTGTAGAACACAGCTTAGCTGGCTTATACGACCGTCTTTAAACATCTCTAAGTTATCCTCACTATCCGGGTTACCAGAATGGTAACTATAACTACATAGTTTATCTGCCTGGTCTTTAGTGTTTGCAAAAATGATACACTTATCTTTTATTTGACTAGCTAAGACTTTAGCATATCTCTCTTTAGTAGGAAAAGACATCATTGCTTTCATTCTTTGAACAGATGCTATAGCTTTAGGCTTACCTAAACCTGCAGAAGCAACTCTTTCAGACCAAAAATTATACTGATCTAACTCACTAGTTTTAAATGATCTACCATTTTTCATATTTACCCACATATTTTTACCACTGTCTAATGGCATTGTATGTATAACAATCTGGTAATCATTTAAAATGTTATTCTCTGTAGCATCATCTACATTGAATGTATACATGACAGGACAATAAGTATTTATCATTTCATACTTTTCACTACCCTTTCTTTCAGGTGGTGTACCAGTTAATCCTAGTATACCACCGTTATGAAACTTTAAAAAGTAATCATGACTATACTTTAAACTATGACACTCGTCTAAGTATATGTAATCATAGACTTCATCCTGTTTAGATAAAGATATATAAGTAGTAAAGGTGATTTTTTCTAGCAAATCAACCATTCCAAACTTAATTGCATCTTTTTTCCAAGAGTCAAATATAGATTTCTTGGGTGCTGCCACTAAATATTTTGGTTCAACGGCGGCGGCGGCATGTGCTGCCATATGTTTTAATCCTATAAGTGTTTTTCCTACACCCATAGATATTGCAAGAGTACAACGGGTGTTATTTAGTGCTACTTCTAGGGCTTCTTTCTGTATTACTTCCCGTGTCTTCATTTAATTTCTTTTTTAATGTAACCTCACCATGTGGGTTTAATTTGATATCTGGATTAGCAAGTAGGTATTTTTGTAAACTAATTGGTTTACTATTAATCCAATTGATTACTGATTTAGTTTCACTATCAATTGTAAGTTTCTCTGTAAGAGTTACTTTTCTACGGTGCCAAAGTTGATTCATATGTTATTTACGTTTTAGTCCACGCTCTAACAGTTCTTCTTCTGTTAGTTTATCATGGATCTGGTTATGACAAGATCTACATACAGTTTTCCATGTAGACGTTATCAAATAATATTTTTCTCTATCACTACCAAAGTAAGTATGATGTATATCTGTACCATTAGTAGTGCAACCAGGTAATCTGGCTTCACAAAAAGGTTTCTGTGTAAGAAAATCTTTACGAAGCTTGCTGTAAGTTTTATCCTGTGATGCTTTACGTGCTGATACAGGATTTAATTTAGGAGCATCAGGGTCTTTAGCTTTTACTTTACCCCAGCATGACTTACAATAACGTTGCTGCCCCTCTCTTTTCCATATATATTGTTCTGAATTACATCCGGAACAATGTTTCTTTTTACTTTGCATTAGAATAATGGATCATCATCTTCAAGGTCTTCTTCTATAGGAGACTCTGGAAGATTCATAGGATTTTCTACAACTCTTTTAATTTCAACAACTAACTCAGGATTAGTCTCTTCAATTAATTCATAAATAGGTTTAAGAATTACATTGATTTCTTCTAGCATAAGTATATGCTTATTGTTTTTAAGATCTCCTAATGTAGGTTGTGTTTCAACACCTTCTTTATTAAGCTCTTTGATAGATTCAGTAACCTGATCATGTACATCTATATACCTTAAATGCCTTAGATATAGAAATACTATTTGTTCTGGTGATAAGTTGTTGAGATTCATAAGATTGATTTAAGTTACTAAGATACAAAAATATACGGGAGGCTTTTACACCTCCCGCACATCTTATAGTACAAAGTCTGTATCTAAGTCTTCTTCAACTTCTTCAACTTCATCAATAACTTCTTCAACTTCTACTTCTTCATTCAAAGAATTGTCTACTTTAGATTCAACTTCTTCTTCTACTTCACTAGTAGTTTCAGTTTCAAAAGCTTCTGATAAGTCAGCAGGACCTACAACTGGACGAACATCATTGCTTGCTAAAGCTGCAATAATTTCTTCTTTGTTATCATGCTGGATTAAAGTGTCTTGTACTGTACCTGTTGCATCATATACAATACGAGAATAAATAGGCTGACCTTTTAATTTACATACTACACCACTATCACCTGCTATTTTAGGTGTGCTATAGTCATCAAAAGGTTCAAGAGATTCTTGACGTACTAACTTACCTGGAAGAGTATGACCTGCTTCCATACCAGAATTTTGTAGTTGTTCAATCTTACCTTTCAATAAGAAATAACGGTTTTCTTCTTGTAACCAACCGTCTTGGTTAAATTTACTCAAAGTTTGTCCAACACGGATATAACCAAACTCTGGGTTGTTAGGATTTACATTAATAGCAGATCCATTAGCTGTTTTAATTACTGTTACTTTACTCATAATAATTAATTGATTAAATAAAAAAGAAACCCCAGCTATTGCCGGGGTTATGGGTTAAATGTCATCACGTATAAAATCCTCATCAGATAGTTTATCATCTATGTCAATATCTGGTAGCTCTGGTTCAACATCATCAGCTTCCATATCATCATAGGCCATATACTTACCATCAAGCGCTGAACCAGCAAAAGGATTTTCTACAACTGTACCTACATTAAGACGTACAAATTCATTTAGCTCATCATCATCCATAGATAAATAATGGTCCAAACTAATTTCTACAACCTTACCATTAGGCAATTGATATAACATTTGTACAGGAGTTTAAACAAAAATAAAAGTATTTGTTACCTGTACAAGATTGTTATTATCTTATTCCTAAGAGTATAGCTAACTCTTTAGGATTTTTTCAAGATTTGGTTTAAAATACAAAGGACCTTTCAAAACTTTACCATCTTCACGATAAATTGGTTTACCATCTGCACCAAGCTTACTCATATTACTAGAATGAACTTCATCAAAGAGAGCCTCAATTTTATCATCTAAGTTATGCTTAGTTACAAAACCAAAAGCAATATATAGGATATCAGTAATGGCATCAGCAATTTCAATTGCATCATTATCTTTTGCTGCAGCTACATATTCTTCTAATTCTTCTAGTAATAAATTAAATTTTGTAATCTCAGTCTGATCTTCAGGGTTAAGATTAAATGCATTTTCAAACTCTCTAATTTGTTCTATTTGTTTTTTCATTGTTCCCAGTATATAAATATTTGATCATCTCTTGTTTGTTCAGGGCTTAACTCTTTGACAGTGAATGCAATAGAAGGTAGATAATCTCTTTCATCATCATAGTCATAGTCAAAAATAGTAGACAGTTCAAACTCTATGTTTCCTATTTTAAAAGGGAACATTTGTTTTATATCTTCCATTCTATCATCACTAACAAAAGTAGATTGAATCCATTTAATATTATAAACTTCAGTACCGTTTACAATACAAGTTCCAAAATCATATCTATCATCTTGCTTTCTAAGTTTTAAACCTAGTTGGCTTTCAAGTTGAGAACCTAAGTAGTTAAACACTTTTTGATTAAGAGCAATCATTCTTTGTGGACTACCGTATCTGGCCCATGGTGTCTGCTTCATAAATATTATCTAATGTTTGGTTGAGTAAAAATTCAAAGCCTCTACTTAATCTCATCATAGTTTCTTCAGCGTCACCATTTACAAGATATTCATTGGGCTTAAGTAAAAAGCGTTCAAGCTTCTTTTCTAGATTATTAACAGAATGCTTTACATCTTGCTTATAATACTGTGTATGCTTAAGCTCATCTAAAGATTCTAATAATAGCTGCGCTAATAGCACAGTGCGTGTTACTTTAAAGTGTTCATTCTCTTCTCTCATTCTGCTTCCATTTGTAGATTAAGTATCCATTCCAAGCAAGAACAATTACGATCCCTATAATATTATCAACCATAGGTTAAAGATAATACTTAGGATCATAACTGTCAAAGCTATTTTCTCATAGAGAATTCTTCTTCTTAGTTCTCTTCTGGTCTTTTCTATATCCATAATGAAAAACACTAATGATTAGTAATGTTGATATAACTCCACATAAGGTGAGCAATACTGCTAATAAATAATCCATAGTTAAAATATGTATCTGATTGTGTCTAAACTAAAATACTTACTATAGATCTCTTTAAACTCATTAAGTAATCGGGTCTTATGGATAATAGGATATCTCATTACACCACTTTTATTTTTTACTTCTGAGCTGTATCTCATAATCTCTTGAGCTTCAATTGAACTCTTGGCCATTTGTAGTTTGTGGTTAGTAAGTGCAATAACTTCACACTTATTCTCACCTGCTACATCTTTTACTTTACTGAAGAGATTATCATACTCATCTTTCCATCCTGGATAGAATACTAAAGGACTATAGTTTACATGTACTTCCCAACCTAATGCTTTGAGTCTATTAATGTCATGTATACGGCTCAAAATACTTGACATCTTGGGTTCAAGTATATCAGAATATTTCTGAGGCATAAGACTTACACGTACTCTAGGCTTCTTATTAAAACTACTGACGTCTAACGTTAGTAATCCTGGATATTTAGTTGCCATTGTACTATTAAGTCTTGGATGGTTATCATACCGCTTAAGATAATCTATAAGCGGTTCAGGCATATGCTTTTGCATCAGTACTAAATCACTGTTGCATGCTACATCTACCATAGTGTAAATAGGATCTTGTTGATCTGGTGTTTTTATAAATGATTTCTCCCACTCCACTACAGAGTTAAAGATATCATCAACGTTTGTGTTTACATATACACGGTTACCATTGTAACGAGACATATAACAGTACGTGTTAACACATCCACCAAAACAACCATAAATAATATTAGGTGCTATACAGTTAGCACTGTTATCATTATCCTTTGTGACAAGAGTTTTGGTGATTTGTGTTTTAATCATCTTGATCTGCTTTACCAGTAAGATAAATAAACAGTATACTTACAAGAATAGTAAGTATTATCACCATCCATTTAAATTCAATCATTTTCTATACCATTTTCATCCAGATCTCTCTGACATAATGTTATTATATTCTTCATTTTTAAATATTACTGATCCTGATTAATATAATCTTCATATTCAGATTTAAACTGCAATAAAGCTTCATATAAATACTTTGGAATTTCATAAGGTAGGCTACAATCTCTATGTTCAAGATCTAACCAATAATAAGATCCTTGATTTTCTGCAATCCATATAGATTTTGCAGGGTTATCTTCATAACGTGCATCTTTACAAATATGAATAGCTTTAGGTTTAAACTTATCCATTATAACTTGCCACAAGCTCCAACCTATATCACCATCATCATCATTATTCCAATTTAAAGAATCACGCATATGCATTAATTCTTTGATACTCTTTTCTTTATATTTTATTGCTAGTTCTTTTTCAAGTCTTTCTATTTTGTCAGAATATAATTCTACTTCTTTCATCTCTCGTTGGTTTTAAAGAATTCAGATAAGTTATCATATAAAGATATAATTTCATCATCAGTTAGTTCGCTAACTTGCTGCATTAACGAAGCTCTTAACAACTCTGTTTCTTTATTTTTATCACTCATCTCTCTTTGGTGTTAAAGGTTTACCCATTTATATCCAAAACACAATCTCATCATAGTACGATGAAACCAATTTGGCTTATAAATTAAATTAAATTGAACATAATAGTCTTTTCCTAATCTATAACCACCTACATACTTGGGTGTCTCAAAAAAAAGTTGTTCCATTTCTTTTTCAAAATCTACCTCTGAATCTATTTTAATCATTTCTCTTTTATTAAAAGTTATATGCCTCTGTATAATTGTTTGTCAATAACGTCAATAGAATACTCACCTCTGTAGGATTAGTAAATCTAATCTCCGGAGATTCAAATACATCAACAAACCACTCATCATTCTCAACCTCATAACTTGCGGCTGAGATTAAGCAAAAGCTACCTAACTCGTATTCGTAGTAGTGCCAATCCTTTGATGTTCCACTATTCTCAGCTGTCTCGTCAATACGAGTAAAGCCTAAGTTTATTAAATCTACTTCTTTCATCTCTATTTGGTGTTAAGTAATTCTTCCTCTTCTTCTAAAAGCACATCTCCAAAATCATGAATGTACTTATAAAAGTCCTCTGCATTAAGTTTATTAAATGCTAAAATAATTCGTTGTACCGGTGTCATTATTTGAAAAGTTTACTGAGTGATTTTAACCAGAACAATTCCCATTTGGTTAGGGTCGAACCCCAAAGTTTTCTTTCATCAGTGTCCCGTACCCATTTCCAAAGTGGAGTGCACAAGAACAAGAAGTCCCAATTGGTAATTGTAGTTATTCTACGCTCTGCTCCATTTGGCAATCTAATCTCAATTGCTAATAGAGAATATGGTCGATAATCATTAGTAAACTCAAAGAAGGTAAAACCAATGCAACCATCTCCATCGTGTAAATAGAGGTCAAGTAGGGTAAACTTAAGGTTCACTCTACGTAATTTCCATTCTAGTTTTTGTAATAACCTATTCATTATTAAATCTTTTTTCAGAAATCTCACCGACTTGTTGATAAGCTTTCCATAAATATTCTATGGCAGTTTCAATGTTTTGTTTCACCT
>Ga0255777_10000288_pt1 | contig 47008 bp, 46 predicted proteins | sample 101ome_15_FD_179975 | JGI IMG/M metagenome (GOLD analysis project Ga0255777, IMG submission 179975) | Coastal salt marsh microbial communities from the Groves Creek Marsh, Skidaway Island, Georgia - 101402AT metaG (version 2) | ecosystem: Environmental > Aquatic > Marine > Intertidal zone >... | reverse complement strand
TCCGGATGGTTGTCCGGAAGGTTTTCCTGTTGGTTGTCCTGTCGGTTGTGTGGATGGTTGACCTGAAGGTTTTCCAGTAGGTTGTGCTGATGGTTGACCTGAAGGTTTTCCAGTAGGTTGTGCTGATGGTTGTCCGGTCGGTTTTCCCGATGGTTGTCCGGTCGGTTTTCCCGATGGTTGTCCGGTCGGTTGTCCGGTCGGGTCAAGCGATAACATATTTTTCCACCATGCTAAAGTATTACTGCCACTTTCAGCTGAAACTATATCAGGTAACCCATCACTATTTATATCTGTTGAATATACCTGATATACTGTGCTTGCTGACGTAGTTATCACATATTGTGTAAAACTTTGAAAACCATCATTTTCAAACCAACCTATTTCATCATTTCGACTCGCACAATATACTATATCTATATCCCCATCATTATCCATATCTATTCCATACACGTTTTCTGGACCATCTATCGATGTTGATAATACATGTTCCGTAAAACTTCCTGAACCATTATTTTCCCACCAAGAAACCGTATCAATACTATACGCCGTTGTCAATATATCTGGATATCCATCTCCATTTACATCTATAACATACGCACCTCGTGTTCCAGTTGCTGAACTTGTTAACACATGTTTTGTAAAACTTAGAGAACCTGTATTTTCCCACCATGATATTGTACCATCTCTACTAGATACACCTATTATATCAATATCACTATCGCCATCAATATCCGCAGCGTATACATATCGTGCACCATCTGCCTGATTTGTAATCACTTGTTCTGTAAAACTTTGAGAACCATCATTTACCCACAACGCAATAGTATCATCACTATATGACGCTGATAATATATCTATATCACCATCACCGTCTATATCAATAGCAAATACACAACGTGCACTTGATTGGGCGGTAGAGATTACATGGGGTGTAAAACTTTCCGAACCATCATTTTCAAACCACGCTATTTTATTATCTCCTTGTGACGCGGATAATACGTCTATATCTCCATCACCATCTACATCAATCGCATACACACAAAGTGCTTGGTTAGTGCTGGTTGTTATCACATATTTTGTAAAACTTTCTGTTCCATCATTTTTCCACCAAGCGATTTCACTTGTAGTTCTTGACGCAGATAATAAATCCACATATCCATCACCATCTACATCAATCGCATACACACTTCTAATACTTGAAGCTGTATTTGTTGTGTCTGAAACAACATATTTATAGGTTTCTGTGAAATAATCTACCGCTGTATTTAACTCTCTACTATACGCATTTACTGCTATTTGTGTAAAAAAATTATTACATAATAACAAAAAAATTATAAATAATATCATTCATTTGTATACTATTAATGTAATATACAAATATTTTTATATCAAATTCCTATATTATTGAGAACTTTACAAACCAAAACAATAAAAAAATATTGTAACGGATTTATCATAAATATCAATTCATATCTATATCCAGTAAGTTATCTACTACCGCCATATTTTGTTTTTTTATGGTTAATAGTTGTTCGGTAAGATAATCAATTGTAAGTGCCTTTGAATGCAATTGATTTTCTAACCTAGTTATTATGATTTTTTGATTTTCGTTCAATTCTTTACATTTCAGTAATTCCACATAATAATTCGCTTTATTTTGGTTTAACATTGTAATCCATTTTTTATGTGTTTTTGTTTGTATATGTGCTGAAAACTTGGATGTATTATCATATATCTTATCACGTCTTGAACCACACGGACAATATAAACCTGTCTTTATAGTTGGTACACTATCAATGTAATTACCATTATCATCCACACTTGGAGTATATGTATCTGGAGTCAATGTTATATTCATTTACTATTATTATCATCATGATTATAGACACCAATTTATCAATTTTTTACACAATAATACAAGAAAGTACCACTAATTTTCGACGATACATAAAAAAACAGGGCGTCCCCTGGGATTGTTTTCTGAGTTACAGATTTCGCACAATCTACAGACAAGCTATGAGACTACACTTGATAAAACTCTAACCTTTTTTTGATTTTTGTTTTATCCTCTATTTTACGAGTTGTACAATCCAAACAAAATCGCATGCATCATCTACATTCAACATTATCCACTGACGAGGAGTAACCTTGTACTCAGTTAAACTTTGTCGAGACTATCTTCTTGTCAAACCGGGCAAAGGGCGTGATCAGTTCCACAGAGGGTTCATCCGCATACGACCAGTTAAGGGAATATGCGTTTAACAAGTCGACAACAGAGTCACATTGAACTTCAATTACACAGGTTTTCATTACTCGACCTGTGTCTAACTTTACAAATACCACTGAGCCAAGTTAGAAGCTCCCTATTAGTTTACTATCAAATAAATTTTCAATTTTTTCAATACTTTACTGCTCTTTCGTCTTCTCAAATAGTTATTATATGAAAAATTGATTACTTTTAATATAAAATATAATAGCATATACTATCAGACTATAATAGTCAAGATTTATTACAATGAATAAACGTAACGCAGTAAGAGCAAGGTGTGAGTTTTGCAACAGTCTGTCTCATAAGAAGGAACGGTGTAATAGCAACTTCAATGGTAATCGTAAATCTCTCGAGGAAGAGTGGGACTTTCTAATGCACAAATTTCGTCCTGAATTTGAACGGTATAAAGTGAATGAATTGCGATATATTGCATGGCAATATGGTGATTATGAAGGAGCAATTCATGATTGGACGATGAAAACTACACAACAATACAACCGTAAATTCAAGTTCCGCCCAATCGACCTCACGCTTTCAAAACCACTACTGATTAAAGAACTTGATAGAAGATGGAGGAATTTTCAACCCGTGCGTGATTTGTCACAAAACAAACCCAAACCAACAGAAGAAGATGACTGTCCTATTTGTTTGGAATGCACTCCGCCAACATACGAGTGGTCCAGTAACATTTCAAATTGGGTAAAACATGACGAAAAGATCACGACGGAATGTAAGCATTCTTTTTGTAAAGAGTGCTGGAATACTCTTATCGAAAAGGACGACAACCAACATCATTATTGGGATAATGGTAAATATAAGGTAAACGTAAATGTGTCTTGTCCGATGTGTCGTCATAAAATTGCTATAAAAATTACTGTAGAATAAATACACAACTAACCAGATAAGTGAAAAACAAATTAAGGTTTGTTTTTTAACTGCATCCATTTTAATTAACTAATTTTACGTTGAATATGTAAAAACTTCAAGAAAAGAATTGGGCGTGATTTTGAAATTTGGACATTTATTTTTTGTCCAATTTCATTTTCTTCAAGAACAAATTTGAATCAGGGTTTTCTAAAAAGTTGGTTCTTACCATTATGCTTTAATTTCTGTTTTTATATGGTTTATCTGTGACGATAACATTTTTTAAATATATTACGCTGAATATACAATCGGAACTAAATATGTTAACATATACAAGGTTAACAATGTTAACAAAAAAGTACTATTTGGTTCGTAGATTAGTCAATATAATTTACGTGATGATATTACATGTTGGAATATTCAATATACTATATGATATTTACAGCAATGTATGCAAATGTTAACTAATGTTAACATTAAGTTCGAAAAAGTACACATTCGTATTTTACGCTGAATATGTAAAAACTTCAAGAAAAGAATTGGGCGTGATTTTGAAATTTGGACATTTATTTTTTGTCCAATTCCATTTTCTTCAAGAACAAATTAGAATCAGGGTTTTCTAAAAAGTGGGTTCTTACCATTATGCTTTATTTTCTGTTTTTACGTGGATTATTTGTGACGATAATAAAATTAAGTATATTATATGTAAAATGATTTAGAACTAAATATGTTAACATATATAAAGTTTACAATGTTGACAGAAAAAGTTCAAAAAAGTTCATGTATATATGATTGTAAAATATGTGACTATGTCACATCTAGAAAAAGTCAATATGATAGACATTTATCTACTGCAAAACATAAAAGGTTAACAAATGGTAACAATAAGTTCGAAAAGGTTCATATATGTTGTTTATGTGGAAAACAGTTCAAACAACGTCAAGGTTTATCTAGACATAAACATACATGTAATAAAAATGAAAAGGACGACAATAATGAAAAGAATGAAAAGGATGAAAATGATGATAAATACGAGCTTTTATCAAATACCATATTAATGTTAGTCAAAGAAAATCAAGATTTTAAACAATTAATCATAGACCAAAACAACAAAATGATGGAAATGGCCGATAAAATCGGTAGCAATAACAACAGTAATAATGTAAATAGCAACAATAAGTTCAATCTGAATGTATTTCTCAACGAACACTGTAAAGATGCTATGACATTAAAAGATTTCGTGAAAAATATAGAAATCTCCATGGAAGAATTCATTAATACTGGCGAAATTGGCTTCATAGAAGGGTTATCGCAAGTTATGATAAACAGAATCAATGATATGGATTTATATGAAAGACCCATCCATTGTACTGATTTAAAACGCGAAACTGTCTATATTAAAGATACTGACAAATGGGAAAAAGACGCAAATAAAGAGCAATTACGTAATGCGGTCAAAGGGGTTGCGTATAAAAATGAACGAATGAGACCTATATGGTATGACAGTGCTCCTGATGTAGATGTTCTTGGTTCAGATAATTGCGAGAAGTTTCTCAAATATTCACAATCAGCACTAGGTGGTTGCGGAAGAGAAGAAACAAAAGCGTTCGAAGATAAAATTATGCGGAACGTACTTAAGGAAGTTACTATTGATAAACAAATGAAGATTGAATAGACTCACATTTCAGTTTGTTTGTTATCATGATAAGTAACATAATAACAAATTACATTTTGACGGTCACTCTTTTTGTTCGTGACTGCCCGTATTTATACTTTTTTCTTGATTTGTTAGCTAAAATAAACGCTTTCTTCCTGTGATTACATCCTTCTTTGAGTATATTATAGTCAACAGCAGCTGATTTACCGCCTGTTATAGAGCTAGCTAATCTTGCTAATCCCCATGATTGAGGCGTTTGATTCGGTCTTGACCCAGATGAGTAATACGCACCTTCCCCTTTACGTACAATTTCATTCAACGCAGCTATCGTACAACCCGTCTTTTGAGCTAACTCTTCGTTTGGAGCGACATTTTCAACATTATATATTTTACGAGCGTTTTTGATATGTTGCGATTCCTTACTTTTGTATGATTTTATGTTTTTTCGCGTGTAATATTTGTTTGCCTTATACAGTTTTCGTGATTTCAATAGACTACGCACTTGTTTCTTTTGGTCGGTTTCGGTTAAATTTCTAGGTAAATATCTGATTGGTATTTTGACACTCATATCTATCATATGAACACATTTTTTTGTCTAATATATCATAATATTCCTGTGTAATTAGTTACGCTAATATTATACAATTCTGTTTTTATCGTATCATCTATATCCAGATTGTTTATGAAATTATGCATATCTTCAACTGTTATCTCACTTGACGCATTCACTCGTGTAAAATCTTTTAATTTATCATATGCGTCATCAATACCATGCTTACGTAATACTGTTTGATAAGCCTCTGATAATACTACAACATGTTTCTGTAAATCTCTCGACATTTCGATTTTATTTGGAGTTATTTTATCTAATCCATTTTGTATATTATTCAATGCTATTACACTATAACCAAACGACATACCTACATTACGTAATACGGTACTGTCAGTTAAATCACGTTGAAGTCGCGAAACCGGTAATTTACGTGACATAAATTCAAATAAACTATTGGATAAACCCAAATTTCCTTCCGCATTTTCAAAATTGATAGGATTTACTTTATGAGGCATTGTAGATGACCCGACTTCTTCTTTCTTTACAGATAACTGTAAATAATCCTTGAATATATATAACCATATATCCTGACATAAATCGATTAACACAGTGTTTATACGTTTTATTATATCAAACACTTTACTTATATCCTCGTAATTGGCAATTTGTGTGGTATATTGGCTTCGAAAACACCCAAACATACTTACAAATTCATCCGCAAAACACTTCCAATCATATTCAGGATAAGCTACTATATGGGCGTTGAAATTTCCTGTCGCACCACCAAATTTACATTTATATTTTATAGTATCCAATTCACCTATTAATTCGCCTAATCTATATTCAAATACCTTCATCTCTTTTCCAAATGATGTTGGTACTCCAGGTTGTCCGTGTGTATGACACAACATGATGGTGGTATTGTAAGTTGTATACATATTATCAAGTTTATCTCTTATTATATTTATTTCAGCTTTGTATACATTTGTAATAAAATCTTTTATTAATACTGGATACATGATGTTGTTAATATCTTGTGAAGTCAACCCAAAATGTATAAAATTTATACACTTAGTCAACCCATATTCAAGTAGTTTGTCTCTTATGTATAATTCGACTGCCTTTACGTCATGATTTACAACTTCTTCTATTTTTCTTATTTTTTCACATTCTTCTATATTGAACTCATTATATATATTCAATATCTTATTTAGGTTCTTTTGATTATTCACACACTCTAATTCGGGTAATATTTGTATAAGTTCTTGCAAATACAGTATTTCTATAAGTAATCTTTTATGCTGAATAGCATATTCTGAAAAATAGTACTGACATCCTTGTGTATATTTTGCGTAACGACCATCACATGGAGATATTGAGAGTAATTCTTTCATTTTGTAAAAATATAGGGTCTTATATCTATATTTTTACAGGCTATTATATTTTATTTCGTTGTAGTTCTCTGTCTATGAAACGCAGATAATCATGTTTACATTCAGGACATACTTTACATTTTGTTTTGTATTTTACGATACATCGATCATGAAATCGCTTGTGACAATACGGACAATAAATATAGAGCATACCCAATTCTGAATGACATACACCACACCCGTAATCATATTGTTTTTCCATAACTATACAGTTACCCATCTTTATAGACTACATATATTTTACATTTAGAGCAATTTTTTATATTACTAAACTGGTATTTAGTTGTTGATTTACTTGTATAAAGGTCGTACATTTCGGCATGTGTTTAATACAATCCGCATTTATATACGTACATGTACTTCGTAATCCACCTAGATAATCTAATACTGTATTTTCTAGGGGTCCTTTGTATGGTATCTTCAAAACACGCCCTTCAGAAGACCTATATTCCGCCATCGAACCATAGTATTTTTTTTGGGCTTCTTCTGAACTCATACCATAAAACAACTTCAACTTTTTTCCATTTTCTTCAATAATTTCTCCAGGGTTTTCATCATGTCCGGCAAATTGACCTCCAACCATTACAAAATCCGCACCTCCACCAAATGCCTTTGACATATCACCCGGACAAGTTATACCTCCATCAGATATGATATGACCGCCTACTCCATGTGCCGCGTCGGAACATTCTAGTACAGCGGATAATTGAGGCATACCCACTCCCGTTTTCAAACGCGTAGTACAAGCAGAACCTGGACCGATTCCAATCTTCACTACATCCACTCCTCCTATCAATATCAACTCCTCTACCATTTCACGGGTTACCACATTTCCTGCGATTATAATCTTATCGGGATAACGACTACGTACACGTTTACAATACTCTACCATGCCGTTCAAATATCCGTTCGCTATATCGATACAAATCCAATTACAATCTATCACATCCATGATTGAAACCAATTTATTATAATCAGTCTCTGATATACCACACGATACCGCAAATAGATTGGGATTCAAGTTATCCTTTTTAAGCTTGTAATCCTCCAAACTATAAAACTTATTCATAACGGTAATCATATTATGCTTGGATAAAACGTCATATACCTCAAATGTTCCAGTTGTATCCATGTTTGCAGCCATTACAGGTACTCCTTTCCATTTTATTGATGAATGCTTGAATTTTATTTCTCGTTCCAGATTTACTTGTGAACGACTACTGATTGTAGAACGTTTCGGACGAATTAATACATTCGAAAAATCTAGATATGTACCCGAAAGAATCTTTGTCATAATGTATTTATTACTATAATGTGTTTATATTCTTCACTCAAAAAAATATAAACAATTTTAGCGTGGTATGTTATAATGACGAATTCGCCACTTAAACAAGTTGATGTTTGTTGTGGGCTCGCCTGGGGGGACGAAGCTAAGGGTAAAATTGTATCAGAATTAGCTAGTTCCGGTAAATATGATATGATTTGTCGCTGGGGAGGAGGTAATAATGCCGGTCATACTATCTATATTAAGGGTATTAAATATAAAACAAACTTAGTTCCTAGTGGCGTTTTTTATAATATACCATCTATTATTGGACCCGATTGCGTAATTAATCAAGCCGGATTTACAGAAGAGATTAATTATTTGAAGTCACATGGATTTAATACCGATTGTATTAAGGTTTCTCCCAAAACACACGTAATTACTGACAAACATATTGAAGAAGATAAACTCCATTATGGCGGTCAAGGGACTACGTCAAAGGGTATCGCTCCTTGTTATAGAGATAAATACGCACGAATTGGAACTCTCGCGAAAGATGTCGAATTTTTTAAACCGTTTTTGTGGGATGAACGTCTTTATGGAACTATATTATGCGAAGGAGCTCAAGGTATGTGGTTAGATATTAATCATGGTAATTATCCATATACCACTTCGAGTACCCCACTACCTTATGGTGCTTGTAGTTTGGGGTTTCCACCTCAATTGATTAAAAATGTTTTTGGAGCGGCGAAAATTTATGATACGCGTGTTGGGACAGATCCCTTGTTTCCAGATGAATTACGTAATGACCCAGAACTTGCTTTAATCGCAAAAATCGGTAATGAATTCGGAACTACTACTGGTAGAGGAAGAACCGCAAACTGGTTAAACTTAGATAAGCTAATATCGTCGATTAATCTTACAGGAACAACCGTTACTATTGTTTCAAAAATCGATGTTTTACAACAAGCTAATTTGTATAAACTAATTTATTTAAACGAGACCCGGGAATTTAATACCATTGAGTCCATGACCGATTTTGTTTCAAAAACACTACAATCCAATTGTTCTTTACTTACACATGTTGTATTTTCCGATAATCCGGAAAGTGTTTCAATCCCTAATGTATAATCGTTATACAACACAATTTCTCTCTCTAATATATATTATGCCTAATAATATAACCAAGGAATTACTCCAACAATACAAGGTTATTAAGGACCTAATTAGTGACATTGAATTATTTTCACGTGCGTCATCCGTTGAAAACACAGCTGTTGAAGATATGCGTCAGAAGCTTGAATCAGAACTCGATACTTTTCGTATCATCTATGATGACTATTCTATGATTCCGGAATATGAGGGTGGATTTGATAAACGATACTTGCGTCATGATAAGAAATTCATGACTTTCCTTAGCGAGTACCTACCTGATATATATAATGATATAGAATACCCCGTATATGGTGGTAAACATAAACCGTCTCACTTAAAATCTTCGCGTAAATCTAAACGTAAGGTTATGGTTTCCAAAAAATCTACTCACAAAAACAAGAAATCTACAAGGAAAAACAAAACACCTATACGAAAAGGTAAATAAACATTATACAGTTTGAACCATCTTCATAGCAATGTACGTTATGTAACGTCCAATTGCCTGGTATCGCAAAAAGCACATGATTTTTCAATCTTCAAAGGTGTATAATAGTACATAGCATTTTTCAAACATCAAAGTAAAGACCGCTAGGTATTTTGAGGACTGCACTTCCAGAGTAACCATCAGTAGTGTTCCAAGTCCAATTTGCTCCGTTAGCTGTAGTAGAATTACCACCACTGCCAGACCCAGTCACCTGAGCGCCCCCATGCGAACCATTGCCCCATTCCGCTGTGAACCTGCTATTACCTGAACCACCACCTCCACCCGCCCAGTATTTTTCAAATAAATAAATAGCACTTCCACCATCTCCACCTGTATTGTTATACTGACCCTTAAACCCACCACCAGCACCACCAGCACCACCTCCACCACCACCAGCCCATCCAGCACCTATACTATCACCTCCTTTATTTCTGTAAACCGTAATACCGGTTATACTTGTATTTGAATTTGAATATCCACTAGAACCTAGATTGGGTGCGTAATACGAAGTGGTCCAGCTAGCCCATGCGTGCGGGGCTGCTCCAGAACTACTTCCTCCAGGAGCAGACGGACCGGTATCATTACTATATGCACCCTGACCGCCGTATGCTGTTATACCATTGGACTTTAAAGTTAATGTCGTAGCTGAACCATTAGAACCTGGGTTTCCTGGACCAATATCTCTAGCACCACCAGCTCCACCAGAAACGGCAAAGTATACGTATGGTAACGATGGAATACTATATGTTCCTGTTACAACTGTACCAGCTCCACCGCCTCCGGTTCCAGCAGAGTCATTATATTCACCCTGATTCTGAGTACTCCAACCACTAGCGCCCCCCCCACCCCCGCCAACAACAAGTATATCTAAAGTGCTGGCAGACGACCTAAGTACAAACTCACTCTTTGCTGACCCGGTAGTCCGAGCATGTGTAAAATATATATACCCATTGTTATTATGAAGTAATTGTATTAGTTTGTTTGACCCATATATTGTATAGTATGTAGATGGTTTTACTCTTCCTCTAGTATCTGGGGCAGATACACTAAATGCTGTATCAAAAGTTATCCCTTTACCGGGAAACCCTTGATAAGCATTATAAGTTTTTGTTCCATCAGTAGTAGTGTTGTTACTATTATTAAATGCGGGTGTAATAATTGTTGCGAGATCTTTACCATTCTTTTTAAAATTTGATAAAGTTACAAATGAGTCTGAATATGGATATGAGGTATTATATAAATTAAGTACGCTTTCGCCCTGATAATTGAATCCATTTGGGTCATACGGCATATGAGCCTTATAAAATTAAAGTATATAATTTTTTACCTTAAATTGCGTGAATAGTAGTTTAACATTATCATAATAATTATCATTATTCATTATTATGATTTACATACAGTTTGAACCATCTTCATAACAAGGTACGTTATGTAACGTCCAATTGCCTGGTATCGCAAAAGCACAGGATTTTTCAATTCCGAGCTGATTCTCTCCTAATACTAAACGCATATAACCGAGTTCAGCCCAATAACTACTCCATGAATTACGAATTATCCAATATTGTTTATCAATATTTTCATCATATCCCCAACCAACAATAGATATTATATGATTTATCATTTTTGGTTTATTTGGAACATCAAGTACGCCTCCAGTATAATCTAATATCGGTTCAGCATTAATACCACATGCTATCGGTCCATTATTATATATTTCAACCATCATATTATGACTTCCTTTTACAGCTCCATAACTAGCTACAGTTGCGTTAGGATAATACACAATAGGATTACAGACACCACCGTGAGAAGTAAATGTATCGCATGTTCTACAAATATTTTTTGGTGTACATGTAAAATCTGCTTTGTTTTTACATCCTGGTTCATCAGAATCCGAACTACATGCTTGATATACCATACAATCTTCATACGGGATTGAACCAAATTCATGTATGGCTTTATAAAGAGCTAAATGGTCTCCTCCGTAGCAACTACCGCCTAATTGACAATTTAATACAAATTGAATGCTTAAGTTGATATCTGGAAAAGCAGCCTTACGTCGAATTTTTATTCTATCTGATAAGGCACTAATAGAGCCATGGGCCCAGCAGCTCCCACAATACTGTGGTATGTGTTGATTCAAATTTTTGGTTAAATAGTTAACACCATCCACGTCCGCCCAGGTAAACGATTTCGGTAATTCAATATCTTTATTATGGGTTACTTGGTATGGTTCCATATCAAGCGTCGGGATATATTCATTCAAACGTGCGGTAATACCTACAACACATGATAATAGTAAACAAAAAAATAGCATTTTATATATACATACATTTTATTCTTTATGTTTATGAAAATAAACATAGTTTTACGCTGAATATTATAAAACTATTTGTAAAAAGTCGAGGACGAAAATGAAAAATGGACAAAAATAAATGTCCAATTTCATTTTGGTCGATATACTTTTGTATCTAAAAATATTGATTTTGACGGTTGTTACGAAAATGCTTTGTAATATATGTTTCAAATAAAAATATGTTACGATAAAATAAATAAGTATATTACGCGGAAAATTATTTAAAGAAAAATCGGTCATCATTATATAGGTTCAAAATGGTGACAACAAATTCTCAAAATTCTTCATTGAAATATAAATGTGAAAGTTGTTACTATTTTACTAATAGTAAAGGTGATTTTAATAAACATATTTTGTCTGCAAAACATAAAAAGATTACAAATGGTGACATTGAATCTAATAAAATTCATAGTTGCATATGTGGTAAGGAATTCAAGTATCGACAAGGTTTATCACGTCATAAACAGACCTGTAAAGAGCTTATTGATGCACCATATATTTCCAACAATACGTCATATATTTTAGAGAATCCAATTATAATATTAGAGATACTAAAACAAAACCAAGAATTCAAAAACCTCATTTTAGAAGAACGACGAGAATTTCAAAATATTATTACAGAACAAAACGCTAAAATGGTTGAATTAGCTAGTAATATGGGTAATAATCATCACAACACTACAACGAATACGAATAGCCATAATAAGTTCAATTTGAATGTATTTCTCAACGAACAATGTAAAGATGCTATGACATTAAAAGACTTTGTCAAAAACTTGGAAATATCTATGGATGAATTCATCAATACGGGAGAACATGGATTTATCGAAGGCCTATCTCAGGTTATGATAAAACGTATAAACAGTATGGATATACACGATAGACCTATTCACTGTACTGACCTGAAACGCGAAACAGTCTATATTAAGGATACCGATAAATGGGAAAAAGACGCTAATAAAGAACACTTACGCAAGGCAGTCAAAGGGGTCGCATATAAAAATGAACGAATGAGACCAATATGGTATGACAACACTCCCGAAGTAGATATTTTAGGTTCAGCTAATTGTGATAAATTTCTCAAATATTCAGCATCTGCTCTTGGTGGTTGCGGAAGAGAAGAAACAAAATCGTTCGAAGATAAAATTATGAAGAATATTATGAAAGAGGTTACGATTGATAAACAAATGTTGATTGAATAATAGTATTTCTTGTTACGGCATAAACACAAAAAATTGAAAAGCTTTATCTCATAGATTTTATATTAAATTAATATATTCTATATAGAATAACATAATGCAGTACATTCCAAACTCCAAATTAAGAGAAAATGATACAGCCGTCCAAGATATTCTCGATACCGTATCAAAAAAATATCTAAATCGTGACGTAGTGAGTGTAATTACAAGCTTTCATAATCCGTATATGGTGCCAGACACTGCTGGTATTGACAGATTCTGGTTGAATCTGGGCTGTGAAGTCTACAATTTAAAACGCTGGTCATGGTACTGCGAAGGTATATTACAGAGACCATTCGGTTATTCATCCAAATACTGCAAATACGTTAATTTTGAAGATGATTTAGACAATCTCCGAGGTCATCTTGACACAATAGTATCTAACTCTTACCCTGGAAACCAACATATGATTGACAATGTTGCTATTACTGACGTATTTTACAATAATGAAACTATTACGAAATATCCAATTCGTTATGTCTGCGAAAAACGTAAGATTACTGCTGATGAGAAGGAATATATTCTAGTATTCTTGAGTAGATTGAACGAATGTCTGGACTTTCTTATCAATAATTTGTCTAAGATTGGAACTAGAACTAAAGATTGTTCTGATGCTCGAAAAGGAATATTGAAGATAGTTAAAAAGATCAAGAAACGATTGAGCAAACATAATATTATTAGCGAAATTGAAATGTAACCTAAGTAAATAACTAACTATATGAAAGACATATTGGTCTTTTTTTACCGTTCAATTGTAATATTCAAATTCGAAACAACCAAATATTCACGTTTTTGTTCCACGAAGTATTCACCATATAACTACGTATTAGATATGGAGTGAGTGTATCATTATATTCAAACAAAATGAGATATCCAGTAAATTCTCGTATTATTTTGTCAAACAACTCGATGTTTTCTTTATCACCAAAAATGGTATTACAACAATATAACACATTGTAATTTTTAAAATATAATTTGTTATAATCGCCCAAAATAAACTCTGTATTATATAATTCGTATTCATCCAATAAGGACATAGATGCTTCGTATCGTGTTTGGTGTATTTCTACGCCTGTAAAATAATTCCGCGAAAAATGTATATTGTTAGCTAAACTGATAAGGAGTTTTCCGCAACCGGAACCAATATCTAAAAAAGAATCGCCGTCTTGTAAAATATTTTCATTACACAATAGCGACATGATTACAGTAGGGTCTACTTCACCATAAATGTATGATTTATTCTTCACGTCTAATTCACGCGTATACAAATGGAAACGATTGTCAATTCGCGTATAATCTAATGACATTATTACTCATGTGATTATAACAAGGTCAGTTTAATTTGTTTGCATAAATACTATTATAGTTCAATTCGTTTATCAAATAATGGATAAACATCTTTGTCATGGGTTATGATAATAATACATTTCCTTTCTTTGCGAAAATCATCTATAATTTGAATTAAATCTTGTTTTAAAGCTGGGTCAAGAGCGTTTGTTGGTTCATCTAATACAAGGATTTTGCTCGGGTTAACAAGACCGCTAATAACATTCACAATTTGTCGTTGTCCGCCAGATAAGCCTTCACCGAGGGAACCAGCACGGTCATTATATATATCTAATTTCCGGTATAATTCCTTTATTTTATCATATTTCATTACTTTTTCCAAATTTTCTTTACATACATCGATATCACTGCATCCATACAACATGTTATCAATTATCTTTTTATCAAATAGTTTGGAATTTTGGTTAATATATGTAATATTTTCGCGTATATAGTCTGGACTGAGTGTAGTAATATCAGTATTATCAATGTATATTTTGCCGCTATCGCATTGATACAATTTCAATAATAATTTTATAAAGGTGGACTTACCGTTGCCTGATAATCCAGTAATACCGATAATTTTATTATTCGTATCGAGGGTCATATTTAATTTATCAAATATGGGTGCCTGTTCGGGGCTGTATTTAAAACATACGTCTTTAAACTGAAAGGTATCAAATGGTAAGTCGGTCGATTTGTACTTATTTTTAGCGGTTAAGTATTTTATTCCCATTTTTTCGAATCGAGTGAGTACAGTACTTGAACGCCCAATAAATTCAACCATATCTGGAATTTGTTGAATTATAGTTGATATTTTTTCACGGTACAAAATAATAATAGTAAAAATCGTTATAAATTCAGTAGAGTTCATATTTTTCTTATAAAACATGGTAATCATGTACCATATGATAGCAAACATAATAATATATACCATTAATGTCATAATTATACCGTGATTATTTGATTTAAAGTAAAAATTATAAGCATCGTTGGTACTATTTTTGGTTTTATCTGCGAAATTATCAATTTCAGTATCAACTTGGCCTCTATAAATGATTTTATCAATGTTATTCAATATTTCTTGTAGATATGTCTCGGTTTCATTTACACTTTTCTCGTATTTGCTGTTGGTATCCAACATCGTATCCTTGACAAATAATAAATAAAATAGGATGCATAAATTACCAATCATAAATATCGTACCCAAAGTAACGTCGTAATAAAATAAATATAAACATACCATAATGACAAAAACAATATTTGGTAATATATACAATATCAGGTCAGTGAACCCCATAAAAACAACGGAAGATATACGATTGATAGGCGAGGCAAGTTGAGTGAAATTGATGTTACTCATTTTCTCGTTATTTATCGTTAATAACATATTTACAAATTGTTGGCGTATCCATTGACGTAATGTGGTTAACAAATTATTTTGTAATAGTTTATATGCGGCATAAAATATGATATATATTACAGATATAGCAACAAATATATAAAAGATATTATTGGTTTTCATCATATTATTCGGTTTTAAAGAATTAATTAATAATGCACTTACAGACGATATTCCATATGATTGTAAAAAATTTAATATAAAACTAATCATAATAATCATAATGGTTTGCAATTTCTCATTGAGAAAAAATTGTGTCAATATCGTTTGTATAATATTCATTTTATATACTATCAAAGATAAAATAACTTACTAAATATGCATATACTGCTGTAATACTACAATACTAATTACAGTCATTACAATTTGTAAAATACAATCTATTACGACCAGTTTAGAAATAACTGCGTATGAAATACAATTGTAATATACATCTTTGTAAAAAATGTTTGTATAATATAACTTGGATGGATACATGTATTGATATATTTTATAAAGTATATCAGATTATGGATCATTATGAAACTATATTAGATAATCAATCATATAATGGTAATAAATATAAACCGACAGAAGCTTCTGATTTATTTACAAATAATGATTCCTTTTTTTCTTCTATTTTTAAAAACGTTACATTGAATAAGCCGGTCGAATCCAAAAAAAACCCAGATGATAAAGAAGATGCTGAAAAAGACAAACCAGATGAAGCTGAAAAAGAAAGACCGGATGAAGCTGAAAAAGAAAGACCGGATGAAATAACACCAGATAAATTACCATCTGAAATAGAACCAAATACAGAACGCGGTAAGATAGTACAAAAGTACATAAAAAAGTGTTATAAAATACTAATTTTGAGATGTCATCCGGATAAACACTTGGATGAAACTACTTTTGATAAAACGCAAATATTTATACGATGTAAAGACTATTATGATAACCAATTGCTTATCGGGTTGTTATACATATTTTATCTATATAAACTTTCTCCTCCAGCACCTCTAATAACTACTTCACCAATGTCAACGGATGATGAATATAATATGTTACTAGACCAAATAATACATGAAATCCGCGTGATACAAGACAAATTAGTTGAACTAAATTCACCACTCGACGAGAATAAAACATAACAGTATATTATACAAATAGTGTGTAATGTCAAAAACACGTAAAACAATACGTCGTAAGAATAATGTCCGTAAACATAAAACTAAGAAACAATATGGTGGGAATAATGATGATTTTATGAATGCGATAAATATGGCTGATTTAGAATATGTTAAACAAAACATTATTAATATAAGTGACCTTAGTTTCGAAGATAGTTCTGGTAACACTCCATTAGATAATGCAATAAATGGGTATAATAGTATCGAACACCCTATTTCTGATATAGATAAATTTATACAATTTTCAAACTACGAAAATATTATCAAACTTCTTTTGGAAAATGGTGCTGATGGTGAAAATATCAGATTACCGAATTTTAATTTTGAAAATGCCAATTTGAAAAACGCTGAATTGAAAAACGCATATTTATACGGTTCTAATATGTCTAATGCGAATTTAGAAGGTGCAAATTTACAGAATGCTAATTTATCTAAGGTAGACTTAACAGATGCTACATTGGAACTAACCAATTTGACAAACACTAATTTTAATGGTGCGAAATTAGATAATACGAAATTTGATAATGCCGTCATCGATGGAACTATTTTTACGAATACTATATTAGGAGAATATGAAGATGAAAGTGATAATGAAGAATACGAATATGAGGATGGAGAACATGTAGATGAAAACGATTCTTTTTTAGCTATATTAAATGACCCGAATAGAAATAGAAATATAACATTAACAACCGATTTGCCTGAAGAAGAATTTATTCCACAATCGCCAGAAGGACCACCTCCAGATGATGATGTGTCAATAGTGACAATCGATTTGCCTGAAGAAGAATTTATTCCACAATCACCAGAAGGACCACCTCCAGATGATGATGTGTCAATAGTGACAATAGAATTTAATCCAGACGATGATATAGCGGAAGAAGAACGCAACAAACGATTACTGCGTGAACGAAACGACAAAAAACAAAAATATCTTGAACGTCCCAAAGTGACATTAAATATGAACGAAACAAATCCGTTCAAAGAAGTTGGATTATCTGATTATAACGAAATTGAGTTGGAAGAAGTTAATTTTTGCGATTATATTGAAAAAAGTACCGAAAATGTTATTTTTATATACGGTAAACAAATAGGATTTCTTGATAAACCAAAAATCAAAGAATTCCTCACAACTGAAACATTAGATGAAACAAAAATTGTATACGAATGTAAAGAATTATCCGAAGCTTTTGTACCACATGAAGAGAACATTATCAGTGGTCCTATGTTAAACATGCGTATTTTAACTATAAACGGATTAATGGTACCATTAAATGAATTGGATGAAGTTGTGAATGGAGAACATCAAATATTTGTTATAGAATCGATTAACGATAAAAAAACAATTCCTATTGCGTCATTACCAACACGATTAGCAACTGGTAATGAAAGCGGACAAACAGTTGTTAGTGCGGACCATTGTCAAGCAGAAGTATATATTCAGATTGGTAAAATAAGTTATGTCGAGAACAATGTCTTACTTGAAGAATGTGCGAAAAAGGGAGGTAAGAAAAGAAAAACGAATCGCAAAAAACAAACAAAAGCAAAACGTGTACGTAAGACCAAGAAGAACAAGAAGACAACAAAGAAATAAAAAATATATTTACACAATTTTTATTATGTTGTTGAGAACATTGACATAAAAATAAGAAAACATATAGAAATATACTCTATATGTTTGAAATCGTGGTTGCGTGTAATACACGAATGGTAATTGGAAAAAATAATACAATTCCTTGGAAAGTAAAGGAAGATTTAAAGATGTTTCAACAACTAACTACCAATCATATTGTAGTAATGGGTCGTAAAACATATGAGTCATTACCTGTAAAACCATTAAAGAATCGATATAATATCGTTTTAACATCAAATCCCGATAAATATACAAGCAAACATGAGAACCTTGTATTTACAACTATGGAAAATGTGGCAAATATTATCAAGAATCAAACAAATAAATGGGGAGAACAAGTATTTATCATAGGTGGAAGTGATATATATAGTCATTTTTTAGATAAATGTAACAAACTTCATATTACATTAGTTGATAAAGAAATTGACGGAGATACATATTTTCCGTGTACGTTATACGACTTGACTGACAAATATAAATTTAATTTATCAACAGCAAGTGATATAATACAATCTAAATCGGACAATGTTAATTTTCAATTTCGTACCTACTCGCGTTAGTAATCAAATTTGTATAATTTGTATCTTTTTTTGTTCTAAAAAATAAGGTACTAACTCGTCATTACGGTAATCATTTATATACCGTATTTCTTTTATACCAGATGCGATTAATAGTCTACAGCAAATTAGACAGGGATAATGTGTAATATATGCGATGCTGTCATTAATTGATACCCCTCGTTTGGCACAATCGCATAATGCGTTTTGTTCGGCATGTATAGTAGCCTGTTCGTGGTCGTCACGAACAATACTTTCATGAGGACATCCAGGTAGAAATCCATTATAACCTTGACTTATAATACGATTGTCTTTTACTAATAGACAACCCACTTTTAAACGTTCACATGGAGACCGTTTTGAAGTAACTTGGACGATTTCTTTGAAATATGTATCCCAATCAGGACGTGACATATACCTAACTAATACATATATAGATGAAACGTCTAACATGTTTTTGGAATGTATAATGAAAAATTGAATTAAAGATAATTATAGTGTTGGTATTATACTATAACTTACCGAAAATGGGTAAATATGTTTGTTCACGGTGTGGTAAGGATTTCAAACAGAAGTCACACTATGAATCTCATCAAAATCGAAAGAAAATGTGCGAGAATATACTGGGTAGAATAAAAGAACTCGTAAACCAAGCAATTCAAGAACGAATAGAGAATAATAATTCTATTGATAACACATTAAATCAATTGAAAAATATTCTAGAACACGTTGAAATGAATGAGAATGAAGACGACACACATATTACGGCTACTCCGCTCGAAAATACAATGCAACTTCTGTCTAATGAATCAAATAAACCCTCAAGTGAAACTAACCATATAGTTGATAAAATCACACAACCCACGGATATAATGGCTGTTTTAGACGAGGTATTAGAGACCAAAACATATAATGACATCGCTAATTATATGAATGTTGCGGTTGGTACTGTGAAGCGTTGGAAAGAGTTGAATTCAGTACCTCCCGCATATCAATTTGATTTAATGAAATATAACAATGTATCGATAGACTATTCGCTGTTTTCATATAAAGAAAAGGACCAATTCTTTACTCCGGTTGAAACCGCCAAATACTGTTTTAAAGTATTTCAGAACTTTCTACGAGATAATAATGACAGTGATATTGAATATACTTATATTGAACCGTCTGCTGGCGACGGTAGCTTCTTAAAAGTATTACCGGCATATCGTATATTTGCGGTGGATATAGAACCCAAAGCAGCTAATATCCAAACAAGCGATTATTTGACATGGTACCCTCCAAAAGATAACAAATATATTGTGTTTGGTAATCCCCCATTTGGACTTCGAGGTCAATTGGCATTGAAATTTATTAATCATTCCGCTCAATTTGCGGATTATGTGTGTTTTATATTACCACAATTATTTGAAAGTGACGGAAAGGGAGTTCCCCGAAAGAGAGTCAAAGGATACAATCTGGTTCATTCGGAAAAACTAGATACAAATTTCTATGAACCAAATCAGAAGGAAATAAAAATCAACTGCATTTTTCAAATATGGTCGAAAAATTACATATCAGATAAATATACCATCCAAACAATAGATAATGAGGATGTTAAAATCTATTCATTATCAAATGGCGGAACACCATCAACGACACGAAATAAAGATATGTTTTATAAGTGTGATATGTATATACCATCCACCTGTTTTGGTAAAGATAATATGAAATATTACGCAACATTTGATGAATTACCTCATCAAAAGGGTTATGGAATCGTGTTTAATAAAAATAAAGAGGAATATATAGAAAAATCAAAAAATATAATATGGAGTGATGTAGCGTTTTTATCTACTAACTCGGCTTATAACATACGTAGTTCCCAAATTATGGAACAATTTACACAATAATCCGTCGAATAAAATCACCAATTGTATTGAATGTAGTATCTTCTGTTATTTTTATTGTATGACCGTTTAAGATAGACTGTTCGTTTAACTTAGGTGTGGTATCTAATTTAAACGCACCAGACTTTTTTCTCCAACAAAAGGAACGAGTCGGAAAATAGGGTTCACATCTAACACAATCTTTATATTGTTGTTCTGTAAAATTACGGAAAATAGTCAAATATACACATGTTGGGTCAACATCTATAAATGTCATGTAATCAGCATGCCATGGAAATTCACCCAATTCATGTTGAAAACTCATATTTCCACCACAATGAGCGGTTTTGATTTCGATTGTTCTGCCATTTATTACACCGTCACCGTCACCTCCACCGACTTTTTTTGTCTTTGTACCATCAATATCAGATGATATTTGTTCGACCTCGCATATTTTTCCAATAAACATTTCACCCACATTTCCAATATTATTCGATTGGAGATTGGGTAGATATTTATATACACTATTTTTCCATATATCCAGTCTTTTTTCTTTTTCTCGTTGTTCGTTAATAATATTCAATAAAGCGTTTGTTGGAATATTTATATTTGTATCTACACTATGAACGGATTCTTCCGTATTTTGGATTGTTGTATCAAATTCATTTGGAAAAACATTATTTATTTTTGTAATAGCCTGTTTTACGTCGAAGTTGTATTCAGTGGATAATAGTTGTAGTACCTTAAGCATTAATGGTTACGATGATATATACATAATTTTACATATCATCAATATTTCAATTTTATCATATAAAAACTAACCTTTTCCCAACCGATGTCACATATATGGAATCATAATTCACATTAAAACCATAATCTTCTAGAATACCCAAAGTAATAGGTGTGATATAATTGTATTTGTTTATAAATCCGGTCATTATTTCATTTGTCGGTACTGGATAATATACATCGTCAATATATCTCTTTTCAATTTGATTGTTACCATCCAATCCTTCCTCCAAATGTGTTCTTTGTGTTCCTTCACCAAAATTATTTTCAATCGGTAAATAATGTATATTCGATGTATCAAAACCATTTTCACTAAGTATGGATTTATAATGTTCTATCCCATGCTTTCCGATATATACATTTTGAGGAATCCCTTCTTCACCTTGTACTAATCCAAATCCATCCATTCCAATCATACCCAAAATATGTAGTATTTCGTGTATTAAAACCACACTAAGCAAATTATAATCTACATCGTTTAATAATACTAAGTCCGCCATTTTGTTCTCATTTAACCATATTTCATTTGTATATACGGATGCCATTCCCAACATATCATCAGACATGCTGCTATCCAAGTAGACTTTTATTTCGTATTTCTTGTGTGAAGAAGCTGTAATTATATTATTTATTACACGTGATGCAATTAATACGAAAAGTTCTATTCTAGGGTCATTATTGATTATAGAAACTACGTCACTCATTGATATACATTTATATAATATACTCTTTGAATGATTTTTACCAACTATTTATATCTCCAATTTGTATCTACATGGAAATACGGATTTATATGAGAACGTAGATGCTGTGTTTCCATAGAAACATTGAATATAGGTCTTCCTTGTCTATATAATGAATTGAGTTGTTTTTGTCTCCATTTTTCCTGTTGTATTAATGGTTTTGATTTTACAAATTTATATTTTAGTTGATAAAAATCCATTTGTATTATCATATACCTATATTTTTATGTCAATGTTCTCAATATTACATAATAGATTTGGTAAAAACTAATGTAATTCAGGAATACCTATAATGACTTTTATGTTTTCAGGTAATCGGTCTTGTTCGATGAAATGTGCGACGTCAGGTGCTATATATAATGTATATTCAATATCCTTGTTCTCAACTAAACATTTACTAGTCCATTTATCTAGTTTGAGAACTTCGTTTAACCCTCTTATTCTGCCATTGACACCCAAATGTTCGGTTGGACGTTTCCCTGGTCGCCCATTAGTATGTTTAATACGCCATTCGCATGATAAAGCGTTCTTATGGTCTACAAATCCAGTTAGTAAAGCGTAAATTTCCCACCCACCTCCTCTGCCATGTGTATATACTGCTCCGCCGGATATCTCTTCATTATGCTGCCGAAGTCGTCGATATGGATTATTTGTAGAACCGTTATAGGTAAGGTGACTATATTTTTCTTGTTTATTACGTAAAATATAGCAATACCATTGTTCTCTCGGTTTTGGGGGTGTAATTTCAGCTCCGCTTATATCCATAATATATGTTAGTATATACTTTTTTATGTCAATGTTCTCAATTATCTAAAAATAAATTGTTATGTTAATGTCATTTGTTTATCGATAGTAACTTCTTTGAGAATATTCTTCATAATCTTATTTTCAAAGGATTTGGTTTGGTCTTTTCCACATCCACCAAGAGCAGATGCTGAATATTTCAAGAATTTCTCACAGTTCTCTGAACCCAAAATATCTACATCGGGAGCATTATGATACCAAATAGGTCGAATATCTTCATTTTTGCGTGCTATTCTCTTGACTGCGTTCCGTAAATGTTCCTTATTTTCGTCTTTTTCCCATTTGGTTTCATCTTTGATGTAAAGAGTTTCGCGTTTCAAGTCGGTACAATGAAGAGGTCTACTGTGTAAATCCATACTATTGATGCGTTCAATCATTACACTTGATATTCCATCAACAAACCCAAGTTCTCCAGTTTTCACAAAATCATCAATCGATAAATCAAGGGATTTTACAAAGTCCTTCAAACTAACAGCGTCTTTACATTTTTCATTCAAAAACACGTTCAAATTAAACTTATTGTTGTTATGAGAATTAGTGGTATTATGGTTACCCATATTAGTAGCAATATCCATCATTTTCTGATTTTGGTCGATAAGTAACTGTTTGAATTCATTGTTCTGCTTCACTAATTCAAGAATAGTGCTTGATAATATCTGTACTTCAGATTTATTATCATCCGATTCAACACGATTAGTATCCATTTCTGGTAAATTAGATGTTAAGCAATCATCCGTAATTGACACATACTGATTACATGATTTTGCGTGCTTCCATAATCCAGAGTGATATTTATAATACTTTCCGCATAAAGTACACTGATACTTATGGGGATTATCTTGTATTCGAGTGTATTCATTGACAGCACGTTGGTGTTTTGCGGTTGATTGATGTTTATAAAAGTCTTTTTTATTACGAGTTATGTAGTTACATCTTTCACAAGTATATAGGGGATTTTTAGGGGATAAATATGTATTCTTCCTCGTATCCATTATCATATAAACAGAATACAGAAAAATCCTCTAAATACTTTTCCGCGTAATTTATTTAAATTTTTATGGTAACATAATTTAAGTAAAAATTAAGCATTTTAAAGCATAATGGTAACAATCCATATTTTTCACATACCCTTTTGAAAGACTTTATTGAGAAAATGAAAATTGGACATAAAATAAATGTCCAAATTCCAAAATCACGCCCAATTCTTTTCTCAACTTTTCTTTCATTGGTCCATTCAAATATTACAAATTACAAATTGTAAATATTCGAAGTAGTAAACAATATAAATGGGAATTTCATGTATATCTATATGGAGCCAATCAATATAAACGTAGTAGATGTGCCAAAATATATACCAGATACGGTATACATAGGTTATAGTAAAATTCCAAATGCGGGATTAGGTGTATTTGCTAAGACAGATATCAAACAAGGTACAGTAATGGGAAACTATATGGGAGAAATATCAGAATCAGAAAGCCAAATAATATATAATGATTACATGTTTATATCTCGTAGAAAAAAAGGTATATTCTGCATAGATGCATATGACCTAGAAAAATCCAATTTCACTCGGTTTATGAATTGTTGTAATTCTCGCGAGAATGAAAATATACAAGCAATACGGTTTGAACTTGATAAAGACAGTTCATTTACAAAGTTAGATAATACGGTGATAGATATAGATGGGTATATATTTTTTTTTGCGAAGAAAGACATCAAAAAAGATGAGGAATTATTATATGATTATGGTGAAACATATAGAAATAAATTAGGCATCATTTTGTAAAAATTTGTAAATTACAATTGTAAATTACAAATACAATTATAATTTGCAAATTTTGAAAAGGTTATTATAATAGTATATAATATTGTTATAGTAATAAATTTGTATTTACAATTCTATTATTACAGCATTTATGTATTGTTTATTTAGACAAAAAAATCAATATAGTATATTATCTATATAAATAAAATGTCGTGTGGTTGCCCGAATGGAAGTAAATGTGGATGTAAGAGATTCAAATCTGAGAATCCGAGTGATATTTCCTATATTTGTTTATGTGCGAAAGACGTGTCATGTAATTCGAAAGATATTTCATATAACTGCTTATGTGATATATGTAACAATTATATAATTGATATATGTGACAATTATGTGAAAGATATAAGTTGTAATACAGGTGTTACGAGTACGGTATATAACGTAAACGTATTATCATGTAAAACTTGTAATAAATTATTAACTAATAATATTTCTTTGGCTAAGGACATATGTGATTGTTCTTATAGTTATTCAATATATACAGGTGATATCAGTTGCTCGGAATTTGAAATAGAATATTATGAAGGTGGTACTGGACCAACCGGTCCAATCGGTCCAACAGGTCCAGCCGGAATGTCATGTAATGATAAATACAATCAAACATATATGTCTATTTGCAGTATGAAAGAACAATATATATTGGTAGATGAGCCAATCAGATTTGAAGAGTATACTGCGATAATGGGTGATTGCTTGTATAATATAGAAAATTCAAATATATACATATGGAAGGCTGGGTATTATCTGGTGAATATGAATATTTATACACTGGAACCATGTCAGTTTTCGATAGTAAAGAACATGCTGTATATAGTGAAGGGTAGTACGATTGGTAGTATAAGTGGTTCATCGCAAAATACCCACACATTTATCATGCAAATAACAGATGACGATATTGTAACAGATATTGCGGAATCTCCTACTAATAAAGCATGTGTAATATGCGTGGTAAATAGTTCATCAATAAACAAAGGTGTGAATCTATATGGGTCAACTACCTTAGGAACACCAATATCTCAAATAACAGCGTCATTTACAATGATGTGTATAGAGTGATTTCATTATGTTTATGTCTATAATCATAATGAAATAAATGTTTAGACTACGGACTACTAATAAGATAATAATTCATTTTTAATAGTATAGGTTAATGCGGTTAAGGTGGTCCTGTAGTTCTTGGTCCAGTTGGTCCGGTTGGTCCAGTTTCACCATTGATACCATTAATACCATTTGTACCAGGTATTCCACGTGATCCGGTTGGTCCAGTAACACCATCAAATCCATTTTCACCAGGTGCTCCTCTTGAACCAGTAGGTCCAGTAACACCATCAATACCATCGCGTCCATCACAACCATTTTCTCCTTTTTCGCCAGTAGGTCCGGTAACACCATCAATACCATCGCGTCCATCACAACCATTTTCTCCTTTTTCGCCAGTAGGTCCAGTAGGTCCAAGTATAACAAAAGGAGGCTCGAAACCCTTTTTTATAATCCGTTTCCATATAGAATTAGGATATAGTTTGATTGGTTTATCTGATTTTCCGGAAGATGGTTTAGAACCGCATGATTGTTTAGAACTACTTGAACTACTTGAACTGATTGAACTGGAATCAGAACAGACAGATTCAGAATCACTATCTGTATTTAGTGGTCCCGGACACCCTCAACCGCGACGAGGAGAACAAGATCTAGAACTAGAACGTCCACGTCTACGGTCACCATAAACGTTCACGTTTCCGTATCCGTCATGGTGTCCGTAAGGTCCAACACCACCACCAAATCCTCCGTAAGGTCCAAGACCCCCATAGGGACCAGCAAAAGGTAATCCGGCACCTAAGATACCACCACCAACCGGTCCAAAAGGATTAATCTTATAGACAGTATTCTCATCGCGTAATCTCTCGCGGTCAAGTCTGTCATTCTTCTCCTTAAGCTCACAACAACATTCTGCAACTTGCTTGCTTATATCAGTATGATTTTTAAGAGCGTCATATTTAGCCTCAGCAAGTTGTGCACTGATGGCAGCACCCATTTTCTGTTGCTCTAATTGAGAAACAGAGAACTGAGAAGCAGCCTGGGCGCTAAGGTCAGCCTTAGACTTCAATATCTCCATCTGTGTAGCAGCAAAGTGTCCGTCCATCTTGGAAGTTAAAAACTGACCGAGTTTTTGGTTTTCCAACATGAGACTAGCGTAATGTTCGGTACCGGAAGAGGATAAATCGGATTTAAGCTTCTCCAATCCAACACCCATATTGTTAAATCCAGAATTTAAAGCTGAACGGGTTTCCCACGCACCATCAGTGACATGCTTGGTTAACACATTTAAGTTTTGAACGTTAGATGCCATCATTTCAGAACCACTTCGGTTAACATCATTTAATATAGAATGACGAACATCAGTTAACTTTGCGTCGAGTTGGCCTTGTGCGGCAACCGTAGTAACACGTCCTTCACCTGCGTTGCGTTCAATAGCACCTAATAAAGATGTATTAGTAGCATTAGTGGCATTTACAGCATTTGAACCATTACGCTCAATCGCAATAGCCAAGTCGCGAGCACTGTCCGCAGCGGCTTGACGGCTAGCAGCATCATTAATGGTTCCGGTAAGACGAGTCTCACCAGCAACCTTTTCAATTGCTGTCATAATGGTACCATGCCCCCGTTCAACAGCAGCACCAACATAGTTAGTGTTGCGGTCAATGGCTTTAGAACTAGCCAGAGTACCTTTCTCAATAGCGTCACGCAAACCAAGAGTAGTAGCATGAATGTCCTTAGACACACCAACTTGTCCGGCAGTCAAATTACGTTCAGCATCGGTCACAGTTTTAATCACAGCAGAGTCATCGTCCTTAGGCTCGTAAGCGTAAGGAGGGTAAAAGCTTTGCCATTGTTGAAATGGCGCAGTCGCAGTATACTTTCCGTTTGTCTCCATCGACATATAATACTATATGATATTATATTATACGAAAAAAATACAAAATCCTAAAGTAATCGCACCATATATGGTTTGACTACAAATATATTTACAAATATACTACAATAATATTAGTATTTACAATTGTAATACAGTAAATACAGTTGTAAATCACCATCAAAATACAACACGATATATGGATTGCGTTCAAAAATATTTAGGAAAAACTAATATAGTTGGTTTATATTATGAAAAAAAACACAGTGATTGATGTTTTAAAGTACGAAAACTTTATTTTAAAAACGAAATATAATGAATTGGTACAATATTCAATAAATCTACAAAATGAATTAAAAACGTTAAAAGAAAGGTCTTCTGAACCGCATTTCGGCATAATTTCATTTCTCCAAGAAAAAAACGCAAAGTTAAACAAAGAACTGATTACAAAAAATAAAGAATTAAATGAAAAAAAAAGTGAATTGACAAAATTGGTGAATGAACCGTTCGTATTATTAGAAACAGAATCAATTAATAAAAGTCAACCATTATTTCATGTATCAAGATATAAAATAGCCCCTTCATTAAAATATGAAAATGACACAATAAGTGAGATAACACAAGAATAAATAAGTATATAAAAATATAATGTTATATTATATTATAATTCAGTAACTGAATGGATCAGATTACAATAACAGACGCGGATGTATGTGCTTTTTATAGAGCACATCCGTTCTTAAATATAAATAGTATAAATCGTTTATGTATTGAACTTTTAAACATGGTAGTTGAAAAAGGTGATTTTATGACGACGAATAACTTTAATCACCTTTTATCCGAAATAGCTGCAAATAAGAATTCAATATTATCATTACAAGATACTATAAAATCATTGAAAACAGATACTTTGTCAGTCATTACAAATGATTTGAATGAAATAAAAGAAGAGTATTTGAATGACCTGAATAAAATGATTGTTTCCGAAACGACAGAAAAGATGTCTACGATAATGGAAGCAAATAATGCAAATCTATTGAATAAAACGATAGAGGTTATTCGTAATATAATCCCGAATAGTAATGCGAAACAATACGACGATATTAATCGTTCGTTGCATTCTTTTCAAAAGGCAATTATGAATGATACCCAGAATCTATTAAAATCAGTGGATTCTCAAGCATTGAAAGAATACATGAATAATTTTGAAATAAAATCTTCATTGATGTTACAAAATATTCAACAACCTATCATATCTTTTATCACTTCAAGTGAAGAAAGAATAAGCAAGAATGTGAATTCAATAAGAGAAAATGTGACTAATACAGATGAAAAGCAGCACGCATTTATCAATAATATCAATTCGATGATTGATAATTATCGTAAAAAACAGACGATAGAAAACAAATCAAACAATCATTTTATAAGTTTCTTGACAAAATCATTTGGAAATGCGGATATATCATCAAAGCTGTTAGGTCTAGATAATATAACAACCATAATGAAAAGAGTAAGACACCCGACTATTTTGTTACAAAATTACGAATTGGATATAAACATTCATGTGGATGATATAAATTCATTTATGAATGTGATAAACGAGGAAAATGTGTGTGGTATTTTGATATCACAATATTCCGGTATATCCAATAAGAATGATTTTCAAATCGAATTCCATGATAATAATGTACTAATTTTTATTCATAATGCGGAATATTCGAATACCAAAATAGAAGCGGCTGTAAATATAATCGATCATTTATATTCAAAATTGAACCAATTCAATAAAATCGGTATAAATGATGATTTCACCATTCCAAAAGACATACTAGAGACAATAAATAACGAATATCAAACATTTATAAGTCAAAAGACGGCAGTGATTGATGTATTAAAAGAAAGTCAAAAGAAGGTGATGGCTCAAATTGACGAAATTAAATTCCCATCATTAGATAAATATTTATCAAGTAAGTATTCAGCACCCATAATAAAGCCCGGACTAAAGTGTGATATATGTAAATGTTATACAGCCAATAATTTGAAAGCATTAGCGGCACATAAAAGAGGATGTACGCGTAAACATGGCATGAATACGCGTTCAACGAAAATATCTGCTGATAGAAGCATTTGTATTACACCAATAGTTGCCGACAGAGACGGACAATTCTGATTTTTGTAAATATAAAATATCAATTATATTTACAATTGTAATTATTTAGCACGATATATGCTTTATTTAGAATTATTTTTATTTTTGTATACATACTTATGTTGTTATAATAATATAGAGATATGTTTTATTATCCTTATGCGGCTGTACCGGTAATTGTTCCTTATTATAGTCCATATGTGTTACCATATGGTGGATATGGTGGATATGGTGGATATGGTGGATATGGTAGATATGGTAGATATGGTAGACATCATAGAAGATTTTACTAAGAAATTTAAGTATACTAGTAAAAATATTTAGTAATATACGTTCCAAAATAGGATACAAAATATAACTATAAAGTATATAATGGAGAGATTGTCCGTTAATATTACTGATGTTACGTTGGAGGCACCTGTAGCAACAAGCATAGAAATCAATGTGATGGAATTAGTTTTAAATTCTCATGTTATGGTGGCTGTAGCCTTTAAGAATAGCAATGGAAATTTATTAAAGAATGAGTTAGTTAAAATCGAAGGAGCTGAATATGATGCATGGGGCGATGACGATAATTATTTAATTAATTTAGTTTTAACCAAATTGAATTTAACAAAAGAGTAAAAATGATATAAACAAGTTATTAGAATATAGTGTATAATGGATTCTACCGATCAGTCAGTTACTCCTACTCCTACTCCTACTCCTACCCTACCAAAGCTTACTGAGGTAGAAATTAAGGATGAGAATATTGCGTTGAATGTTTTGATTAGTTTTGTAGACCTCGCTCAAAAACGAGGGGCTTATTCTCTGGACGAAGCAGCAAAAATCTGGGAATGCATCCAAAAGTTCATCAAGCCAATGCCTGCTCCTACTGAGTCGATCGTTTTATCAAAAGATGAAGAGTAAATGTAATCAATCCAAACAAAAAATATGATATGTCAAATAGTTTACATATCATACAAGTTATACATATTTTTTACAATCATCTATAAACTCATCATCATTTTTTTTAATCGGTTCTTGAAATCGACCATTTAATAATGTAGTAATAACAGTATTCAAATCATCCATGCTAGCCTCCAAACGGAATATTTCTCCGGTTTTTATATTGAAAATTTTGAATACTTTTTCTTCATAGGTATCAGTATAACTATGACGCATTTTCCATAACCATTGATAAATAATAACCTGAACCAAATGTTCTATGGTAATTTCTGAAGTACATTTCAATTCCCATGCGATAGTTTCGCTAATTAAATCAACACGTCCTGTAAATCTAAATTTATGTGATTCGTCAAATATAGTAGACAAATATTCGTCTATTTTTTCATGTTGTTCTTCAGACGATTCGTGGATAATAGTATCTTCTATAGATGGCATTTTAGTTTGACAATCCGGACCAATTACTTCTCGTAATCTATTTTTACAAGCCAATACCATGTCATCGGTTAACCAATTATATTCATCCGGTTCAATTTGCTTTAATTTAAAGTATAAAGTTTCTTGAACGGCAACACTAACATTCGCGACATATAAATAATCATTCACGGTTTCTATTTTTTCAGGAAGATTATTCACAATTTCTTTCAAAAATAGATGATCGTTTCGTTTCATTTTCTCAATAGAATTATCAATGACATCAAGTAGAACATTTCCACGCGAAATATTTTCATCCGTTTCAGAGAAAGCCTCTTTCAAATAGTCATAATAAATACATGGAATAGCAATTCCATTTAGGTCACTAACTTCTTCAACAAATCCTCTTTTAGTTTCAATCACACTAGGTATATCAATAATATCAGGTTCATCAGTTTCTTTGATAAAAATGCGGTCAATAATAGGAGAGATAGTTTCGATAACACTTTCTGAAATAAATTTCACCAAATCAGTGGGGGTAATAATATGTTTTTTTACCAGATTATTATTTAAATCATTCATATCTTCCTCTTGAAAAATCGATTGATGATGGCCTTTAAAAGCAATATATTCACATTTTTTCATTTCAATATGAGATTTCTTTAAAAACTCAAGAGGTCGGTCAGTTGGATAATTATCACTTTCTAACAAATACAAACCCTCTGTTGCTCGAGTGGCTGCTACGTAAAGTGTATTCGGACATGTATCGCGTGGTAAATTTCGTGCGTTAAATCTGAAATATGCGTTATCAAAGCCAACAACAAATACATATTTGCGTTGTCTACCTTTGACACTATGAAAGGTAGAAAATACAATTTTCCCATCAATCACTCTATCATCCATCTTTTCTCCTTCTAACATGGGAACATGGCAAGGTATATCCTTTTCAACAAGAGTATTTTCAAGTCGTCGAATATTGCTATTAGCACCTTTGATGGACCCACCTAGTACAAAAATCTCACTTGGATTAACCCCATTTTCAATTAGTTTGAGAATTTCTGCGTAAACAACCTTTGAAGTATTACTACGTGAATTACGTATATATGTAACAACATTTCCATCACGACATGAGTTCATTCGGTCTTCTCCTAACATAACATCATTTACAAAAGAACGCATCTGATTTGTTATGCGAAATGACATTTTCATGGTTCTTTTTTGAAACCCAGGTTGTGATAAATAAGGTAATCCCTCCCATATTTTATCAGCTAATGTTAAAAAACGAATATCAGAGCCTTTAAAATCATATAATCCCTGCATATAATCACCAAGTATTAATAATTGTATATTCGTATCAAGGTCTTTGATGAATTTCGTCATTAATTGAAAGTATAGAAGAGTCATATCTTGACATTCATCCAAAACAATCATATCATATTTGATAGGAGTTTCTCTCAAAGGTAGATTTTTAAACAGTAATCTGCGAATTTCAGTGTCGGTGTATCCAGTAGATAAATAATATCGCTTAGCTAAACTATGATAAGTATGGACGGTGAGATTTTGTATATCATGTTTTTCGACCGTTTCCTTCACATCTTTACGTAACGAGGAATTATATGTTAATTGTAATATTTTTTTATCAGATAGCTCTCTCGCGATAGATAATATGAGGGTAGTTTTGCCAGTTCCGGCAACCGCATCTACCATTACATTATGTCCTTCTTTGACTGTATCTAAAATATACTGTTGTTCGTCACTTAAGGTTATCATAAGCTTTTTATGTATAATATTTTTGAATCGATATATAATATTATACATTCGTTTTTATATCAATTTTTTTTATTGTTAGAGAGTCCTAACACCTAAAAGAATACGCAAAAACTCCGACAGCAATCAGTCCAATAAACAACCCCATATGATAATGGTATTGCATAGTACGGTACATTTTTAACCAAGCTTTGGTTTGTTCGGGTGTATCAGCATGTTCCAACATATGAGTTGTTTTCGGAGTAAGAATATAGTAAAAATAATTTACTAGAAACGCGGAAGCAGTAGATACACAAACCATAGATATAGTCGACAAACTCTTATTCAAAATGATATTATTATAGAGGATAAATAAAACGGCTAGAATGAATCCTAATATATATCCAGTATAATAGATTTGTCTTCTTTCAGTAACAATTTGTTTGTATATTTTTTGTAATTTTTCAGGTAATTGTTTTTCATATTGCTGCATAGTATCATTATTTGACATAGCATTTGTCATATATATCATTCCAATAATAAAGACTACCGAAATAGCACAAGTGATTCTACACGCCATATACACTTATGGTACATTTTTTTGTAGAACCCTTATCTAATTGATTTTAATTTTTGACTGAAGCTGTTTACGTCGGCGAGTAACTTGTTTACGGAATGTTTTATTGTTTTGTATTCCTCTTAAAAGACGCATCTGTGAAAGAGCTTTTTCTTTTGTGGTGCATTTGGCAAAAGTTTTTTTTGTAATCGGGTTATATACACGATAACATGGTTGATTTCGGACTTTACGCGTTTTATACGGCATATAGTATATATATAGAAAAAATTAGAAAATTTCGGAAGTATATATATCACCTCCATATACAAGAGCAGATTGATATTGTCCGTTAGCTGACACCGAAATGGATTGCCAATTTAAATTAGAAAGTATTGGTTCCGGAGATATATTCCAAGAGATACCATAATCAATCGAAATATACACATACCCATTTTTCTCTATAGCGGTTTGAAATTTACCATTTGCCGATATTGAAATATCTTGCCATTGCCTATCAGTAATAATTAGAGCTTCATTTTTAGTCCATGTACCCCCATAATCTTGTGACGTATAAATTTCACCGGTAACTTCAGTAGCAGCCATATATTTTCCATCTGATGACATATCACAAGCAACCCAGTTATGGTCGTCATATTCTCTGTCATCATCATTAACAACTGTAGTAGTAGTCCAATTTACTCCATAATCAGTTGATATATAGATAGCCTCACATACAACTAATTGATATTTTCCGTCATGTGAAATGGAAATACCTGCTGTAGGGAATGTTATAATAGAGTTATATATATCACCATCAACTTCTGTATTTTTAATCCAGGTTTGTCCGTAATCGTTAGAACGATATATGCCATCACCAGATGATATAATAGCTTGATATTGACCCATCACGCGTACAACTACGAAAATTTGGCAAAGCCCCGAATCATATACTTGATTCCATGTGATTCCATAATCATTTGAAATATAAATATCAACACCATTACTAGCGGTTTGATATTGACCGGTTAATGAGATACTGATACTATTGGTTAACGATTCACCAATATTATATTCTGTTACCCAAGTAACACCATAATCATCCGATATATATATATTACCAAATTCTTCAATAGCACTTTGATATTTACCATTAGACGAAACTGCGATAGTAAGCCAGTTTTGCGTACCAATATCAGTAGTACTGGTTCTATTAACCCATCTTGTACCATATAATTCTGTACCACCTACATTTTTATCTACAAGTGATACCAAAATCGGAACAGTATATGTTTGGGTAATGTTTGTAGTAGTAGATGTAGTTTGTTTTGATACATTATTTTGAAAATTAGAATAATTAATTAAACTATTTATAGTCGATAAGTTAGATGGACCTGTATTAACAATAGGGGTATATGGTTCAGCTTCTATATCAAGTTTCAAAGTAACCGTAATACCATTTTTGATATATAACAAATCACCAGCAAAAAATCCATCTGATGGTTGGATGTTTTTTTCAGCAGGTCGATTATTAAAAACATTCGTAATGGAAGCATAAACTAATTTGTCAGTAAGAGTGTTTACAGTAAATTGTCCGGATAAATCGGTAACAACAGTACCATTAATATTAAAATCAAATTTATTAAGTAATTGTAATAACGATTCCGCATCAAATACTCCATTATTAACATTATAGTAAGGGTCTGCTCTAAAAAATGAAGAAAACCCTTCAGGAGCACCAAAATATTTAATTACAGTAGAATTAAAATCGCTATATAAAGTAGATAATTTTCCCATTGAAATAATATCTTCTGGTGTAAGATATGATAATATGTCTTCTGCGGTAATGGTAACTTTATCATAAATCAACGTATTTGTACTAGCATCATAACTGGTAGATAAGGTTTCAATATTATTTAAATCTTTTTCAATACCAATAGCAGAATTGATACGACGAACAGGATATTTAATTTGAAGAGCATCGGTTACATTTACCTTTATAATTTCATTGCTAACATCTAACAAAATTTCAGGAAAAGTCTGTTGTAAGATAAATCCACCAGATGAATCAATAACGTAGCAATCACCTACATGTGTTCCTGACATAATATATATATTATATTACGCAAATAAAATTATAGGTTTTCCAAATATATCAATAAAGGGACTGTATATTCTTTACCCAAAAGTGATATAGGCGTATTAGTACTGATATCAGCAAATTCAGGAAGAGGCGGTACTTCTTTCAATGATAAATCTAATTTAATTGAAATACCATTAGTTAGCAAAATAATATCACCCGCTATAAATCCATCATTTATTGATTTATTCGTTCTATTATTAAAAGGGTCTTTGGCGAGTATGGCCTCTAGTAATGAACGAACAAAATAAATACTCATGGTACCACTAATATTTTTGCTATATATACCATTTTCATCAAACAAGTTTACAAAAACTTCTTTTGTTAAGTCATCTTTTTGCTGTTCTTCGCTCCAAGTATCGAATACATTCGAATAAGTACTTAGTTTGTAAAAATTAACAATATTTCTTCTGAAATCAGAATAGATGTAACTGAAATTACCTAGACTAATAATATTCTCAGTCTTAATATCCGGAATAAAGTCTTGAAAAGTGAATGATATATCCATAGGAAGTACACCATTTGATACATCAAGTGGCGATGAAATAACAACATCATTACTAAGATCCTTAATAATTCCTAATTTTGTGTTAAAAGTACGAACATTTACTTTAAGTTGCAAAGCAAGTGTCATATCAAGTTCGACTGATTCAGACTGTGCGTATACTTTTACTGGACCGCCGAATTGTTGGTCTATGTTAAATCCACCACTAGCACGTATAACTGAATATTCACCAATATGTTGTAAAAGATTAACAGTTTGTGTTTCGTTAGACATGATACCGTATAAATTATGGAAGAATAAAAATCATACGAAAATACGTGTAATCAGAATTTACAAATATAATTTATAGTTTATAGAAATTATATTACGTTCATAAATCATAAATCATTTTAAAGTCCAAACAAAAAGAATAGTTAGAATTATTCATAGGTAAAACACGCCCGCGTTCATCAAATAGACGTATCCGTAATCGTTGAATATCAACTGGTCCAAAATATCGTCTAGGTTCAGTGATAATATTAAAATCGTTTTCCATAATCAAACTGAAATAAGAACCCTTAATGGATATACGAGCTAATATATTTGGACTCATAATAGAATTATTAAAAACACTAACAAATTGATTATTTGCACTATTTGCAAAATCATCCACTGCTAAATAAATATATCGTATATTGGCTGGTTCAATAACAGTATCCGCAGTATATGTCGTACTTTTACGATATTTTGTATGTATAAACCCTAAGTTCCAGCCTAATTTAGTTGATACATCTATTTTATCATCATTTCCATTAATATCTTTTGTAAAATCTAATGTAATAGCTTGTATAAGATTACCATATACACCATTTGGTTTTATAGTTACTTTACCCGTCCCAGAACCAGACGTTGTTACATCAAGTGATAACGCAATATATGAAAATATATCCCTTTGGTCTACCATAGTACCATCAGAATTAATCGGAGACAATAATTTATTGATAGTATCTATTAAATCATTTGCGTTATAATTACCATCTGGTATAGTGAAAACTTTTTCAGCAGTGAGAGTAGCGTTAGGATTTTCAAAAGATGTATATGTAGCATGTAAATATAAGAAATTATTACCAAACTCTTTACATATTCCATAAAAAGATACGGGTAATTCTAATGAAGATAGACTCATCGAAACAACCTTATTAAATTTAATAGGCATTTGTATGGAAAAATCCGAACTTTGGGTGCTGTATATATTATCACGGAATCTCGTGTCTATATTTAAACTTTTGGTAATAATTCGGGTATTTAGCTGATTTAATTTACCAGGAAAGAACTCGCTATTATTTGAATAAACATATTGCGTATCGGGACGATTGATTAACTCGTTTGTACGAGGTTCTACTTCTTTAGATATAGGTGTATCTAATTTATCTAGCTTGTAATTATCAGGAATAGTAGTAGGTGTTTTCAATACACCCTTGCGGCATTTGACAAATATTAACCAGTTCTTAGCTAGTTCTAGAAATTCGATTAAATCACGTTTAAACCGTTTATCAATATGCCCGCTTGATAATAATTTTTCACGAATATTGTATTCTTTTAATTCAATATCACTTTCACTATAAGTAGATTTTGGATTGATTTGAAAAAAACGTTCCAAATCATTAATATTATAGTTATTTATATCTAAATCTAAGTGCTCCATTCCTTATTACGAGTATATATTATTATATCATTTGATTTATTAATTATATTACGATTTAGTATTTTTATTCACGATAAGTTATATTGTGAAGATTTCTTTTCGGTAGATTTATTATACTGTAATAAAATATGGCATCGAGCGATTATACTGCTCTACGTAAATTAAAAGAAATACAAAATTGTTGTGAAGTAGATGAACTGGGGGATCCGCTATCTACTTCTTGGTATGATATTCCAATGTCCGCTAGAGGCGACTGTACTGTAGGATTTGTAACTGGTCCAACCGGTCCTGCTGGTGATACGAATGGTGGTATATTTACAATATATGCGTCATCTACAGGGTTTGCCGTATCTGATAATGGTTTTGTATTTTCATTTGGTAATGGTCCGAATAGTTTGAATACATCTGGAGTACATATTGGAGCGGACAGTTCATTGAATTACATAGGAGTACGTGTAGCATCAGACCCGACTGTACCAGGAAGTATTGAAATATATAAAAATGGTTATGCGACTGGAATTATACTTAATGATTTGTCAGGTTCACAATTTAAGTCAGATATTAATTATAGTTTCGTAAAAGGTGATTATATCAATATAAAATGCTTGTCCGGTAGTGGTGGTTCTATTGTAAATGTTTCATTGTGGTTTTTAACGCAAGGAATAAAAGGTGATAAGGGTGATAAAGGTGATACTGGTGATATTGGTCCAGTAGGAGAAAGTGGAGTTACTGGTGCTACCGGTGCTACTGGTGCTACCGGTGATACTGGTAGTCAAGGCTTACCTGGTGCGAGAGGTCCTGCAGGTATACAAGGTACACAAGGTATACAAGGTATTCAAGGTCCAACAGGAGAAACTGGACTTCAGGGTATACAAGGTATACAAGGTGATACTGGTGCACGTGGATTACAAGGAGATACGGGTCCTACCGGTAAACAAGGTATTCAGGGTGTAAAGGGCGACACTGGTTCTCAAGGTTTACAAGGGCCACAAGGTCCACAAGGTTTAAAAGGTGATACTGGTTTACAAGGTATACAAGGTCCACAAGGTATACAGGGTGATACAGGTCAACGTGGATTACAAGGTATTCAAGGTCCATATGGACCTATTGGTGAACGTGGTTATACGGGATATACTGGAGCTACTGGACCTCAAGGTTTACAAGGTATACGGGGTGATACCGGTCAACGTGGATTAGAAGGATTAACCGGTCCTACCGGTAAACAAGGTATTCAAGGTATACAAGGATATACAGGTCCACGTGGATTAGAAGGATTAATTGGTCCTACCGGAAAACAAGGCGTTCAAGGTCCTCAAGGAGTTGCCGGTCCTCAAGGCGTTCAAGGTCCTCAAGGAGTTACCGGTCCTACTGGTAAACAAGGTATTCAAGGTCCTCAAGGCATCCAAGGTCTTCAAGGCATTCAAGGTCATCAAGGAGTTACCGGTCCTACTGGTAAACAAGGTATTCAAGGTCCTCAAGGCATTCAAGGTCCTCAAGGTTTAACCGGTCCTCAGGGTTTGACCGGTCCTCAAGGTTTACAAGGTGAGCGTGGTTATCGTGGTGAAAAAGGAGACCAAGGAATTCAAGGAAGTCAGGGAATTCAAGGAGATATTGGTCCAACAGGTGAAAAGGGCGACCAGGGTGAGATAGGACCAACCGGTTTACCAGGTAGTGATGGTATTGATGGTGTGACTGGTCCAACCGGTGATAGAGGTCAAGATGGTCCAATTGGTAGAACCGGTCCAACAGGTCCAACAGGGCAAATTGGACCAACAGGAGCAGGATTTTTAGATGGTATCATGCCCGATCTACTCTTTCATAACGACTTACAAGTCAAGGGAAATCTAATTGTAGAAAAGGCAGTAAGATTTGAGAGTGAATTAGAAATAAGCGGTAATATTGTACCAGCTATAGGACAGACATTTAGTATTGGTTCGGTAGCAAGACCATTCAAAGATATATATGTTGCTGATTCAACTATCTATTTTGTCAAACCGCCTGATCCAGAGTCAGAAATAACCGCACCTACTATCAGTGCTGTTTCGGTTGAGAATGGAAATATACAAGTGTCGAATTTTGATCCAGAGACGAATACTATTACTGATACTGTGAAAGTTGGTAGTAATTTCGTAAATAAAAGAGAGGATAAATCATTCTTTGACAGTATTACACAGCAACCTAGTACTTTTACAAAAAATACATCTGTCTATACTGATGGTGTTAATAATACAGCAAAAGAAATTAATCTTCATTGGCATTATGATGATATTATTGCGTATATGACAGATAGTTCATTTGAGATACAAGCAACCTTTAATTATGATAATACATATACCCAAATAATACCGCATATAAATAATCTATATGTAGATATTTCATATTCCCCTCTAACTGATGGATGGAAAAATTACATCACCATACCTATTACTAGTAATTATAACGTGTCGCAGTATAAATCAATAAAAATCACTCGAAAACAAAATGCTCCAAGTGGAATAGAATCATTAAACAGTTTAATGTTCCAAGAAGATATAGTAGATTTTGATGTACGCGTCTACGGTGAAAATTATGGTAATAATTATCCAACTATAGATGAAAGAGCTCTTGTTTATCAGAATATACAATTTTTACAACCAAACCCTCCTGGTATTTTTGATTATATCAGCACAACAATAAATAATTACAGTCAAATCACACTGACATATAATTTTGCCATACCTGAAGAAGGTAAACCGTTATCTACTGCTATTTTAGAAGAGTCTCAAACAAAATATGTTGAAAATGATACTTTGTCTAGTACATCTTATGATTTAAATACAACTATAAATACAGATATTGAAACTGATGATAATGTTACAGGTGGTAATAATTTTACAATTGTATTAGCTGGACTTCGTGCAGGTACAAAATATGATTTTATAACAAGAATCAAAAACGATTTGAGTACAAAATATAATATTAATGATACTAGTTGGAATCTTGTAGGAACAGACCAGTCATTCGATACAATAAATGGTCCAACCCCGTATACCAACTTACCTTCAAGTAATGGATATTCATCAACATATACGCCTGGATTGAATTACAATACAACAACGAATGTGACTACTTCGGTTTTAAACAATACTCCTATTATATATATTAATACATCTGATACTCAAACTATTGTACCTAGTAATAGTAATACGCAATCATTTGAGATTACTAACTCGTCAGCAACACCATCTTCAACAAGTGGTTTTGGTAAATATGTTGATGATAAACTCGAATTGATTACTATAAATGTATCTGTTAACGATGATATAAAACAAAATATTTCATATAGTGGGTTTACACCGAATGAAACGAATAAGTCTGGAAGTTCTACCAGAACAGTAAGTACAACAGCAATAAATTACTTCGATGTTCCTTCTCAAAATGATATTTACGCTAATAATATTCAACAACAAGGATACCGTTTATATGGTGCGTTTAAATTATTAACAATCTCAAATAATGATGTCGAAACAGCAATAGGTGTTCCGAGCAGTACTCCATATTCATTAAAGTTAGAAGTTATTCGTGATTCGGAGAATGTGGGTGGTACCCCGACTGTTAGTAATACTTCTAGTATTTACGTAGACGAACTGCCAAATAATCCGAGTATTTCTCAACAGAGCAATATCGCCGTGGTAACTAGTGTAGTATGGATGATGGGTATTCCAAGTGTTAAAAAATACAAGATAGAAAGCACGAGAACATATTCAAATATAAATTCTCAATATAAATTTATTCGTGGTGATCGAAAATTAGCATCTGTAAATAGTGTTAGTAGTACGTCTAATTCAACTAGTGGTACTAATTTTACAAGCAACAATATTTTGGTCGATAGCCAAAATATATCTGAGACGGGTACTTATACATATAATACTGTAACCGAATATAACTCTGCTACTAATAACGCATTGACCTCTTTACATTATACAACGTCTCGTAATAGTACGAATAGTAATGTAACTTTAAATGAAACTATATATTCATTAAAATCAAACGGCATAAGCAATGATATTACAGTGACAACAAATCATCATTTTGATAAAAATAGCTATAATAACTTAGGTAATAGTCTTGCATCAAAATTAACGTTGATTGACATATATGAGTTAAACAGTTCAACTATATCAAAAATGAATGATGATTTAGGTGGTCTAACTGTTACTCAATATAGTTCACATACAACTATACCTCAAGATTGGACGTTGTTATATTATAATGGATTGTTTCAAACAAATGGATATCCAAATGTTCCTAATTATACATGGGATTCTGTAGAAGGAGATTATACATACAGTGCGGGTTCAAATGGTTTATCATTAAGTGGTACAAATGTAACCGCTGGTACCAGATATAAATGGATAGCATTCAAATTAAATAAAATTTCTACAAGCCAATATAGGTTTAATAATAATACATATAATGTAAAAGATTCTGGTGGTATTAAATATTTATCAGTAACTGAAATGTTATCAAATTCAGGATTATTTAATTCAACTAATATCAATAATTTATTTAATGGCAGCAATACTGATATAATTGGATTTTCAAGAGTAACAAAAACAATAGACGGAACACAAATTCCATATATTGGTAATTTTAAGGTTAGTTTCATTCCAACTGGAGGAAATTGGACTTTAAATGGTTCCGGACAAACAGGGTATTCTTCTTCAGTAAATCAAGTATATGGAGCACAAGTATATACTGGAAGCGAATATGGATTTTATATCGCTCCTGCTTCTGTGAATGACGACTTATTTATGTTTATCGGAATAAAAGTTTAGTTTAGACCAGATTATATAGTCTTATCTTATATTAGATATATAAGATAATAGAATGACTGACACAATTGAGTTGGATATAGAAGAAAAAGTAAATGTCTTATTCAAATCTGCTCTAGGATTTCCATCCGCTGAAGAATCAAGACAATGGTATGAGGAAACAACCGTACCCTTTAATAATTATGTAATCGGTGAAAATATATTTATAGATACAGTACCAACAGTTCCAGATTTCAATATAGATGGTATAGTTAGAACAGCGACCGAGATAGGGTTAACATCAGCAGATTTCGCACAATATAGTGATGATAATACAGATAAATCTACATGTAGTATTGTAGATGATTCTACTGGAACAATACGAAGATATAATTTACTAATTTTAGAACAAACACCTGAGCTATCAAAACCGTTTTCATCATGGTATAAATTAAATAATACGTTTGATAATGTTATAAAAGACGCATTACAATTTAATTATAAACAATATACTGAGAATTTTGTATTAAAACAACCTTATTTGTATAAATTAAATACACAAAATTCATTATCCACGCCGATGCCTTTCGGTAAATTTGGAGGCAATTGGTTAATTGATTATAAAAATGGTGTATTGCTATTTTCAGATGTTGATAATTTTACAAATGGAACTCAAACCGATTCTGTTTTTCAAATTAGTAATTCTAATCGGCCTGTATTAAGTATCTATACCTATATTGGTAGAAAAGGTACTGACAAAATGATATCAACAAGTGATGACGTCACGAATATTACTAATCCCAAGCCAAATCAAATATTTATTGATAGTTCTAGTAATTATATGTCTAGATATACTGGAAGTGAATGGGTATCTATAGGAGGTAGTACAGCAATTGATGACTCATTAAATTTAAAGGCAAATATAGATAATCCTACATTTACTGGAAATGCGACAATGGACGGAGGTTATATTAAACAATTTTAAAGTTACCAAGGTGTAAAAATTTATACCGATATAATATAATATGTCAATTGTTACGCTTAAAAGAAAAACACAAGCAAAATATAATAATGCGAGTGTAGGACAGAATGTATTTTCCATTAATGGTGTATTTCGAAATCAAGGCTATGTAGGACAAACATCATTCGGTCGTTCTATATTAACATCAACGCCCAATTATGTTGGATGTTGTAGCACAGAAGACTCTAGTACAGTTAAGAAGAGTGTACTTAGTAATTCAGGTATGTTACGTACAAAATATAGATGGATTACTCGTCCTCAACCATATGCTACTGTAAAGCCCGATGTCAATAATAACCAGTCAGACCAAAGTACATACATTACAAAAAAGATTAAAAAGACACTCAATGAAATCAAAAAGGCAAATGATCCAAATGATAACTCATGTACTAATGTGAATACAGTCACAGCCAGTCCATGTGTAAGTGATATTATAAAGCATAAAAAAGTCTGTGACTATACACGTGACGCAAGCGAATATCTACCAACTTCATATGGCGAGTATATCATAAAATTAGGCGATGCATGTCAAGAAAACGATGTAATATTTACTCGTCCTACTTGCGGTGAGCCGTTACCCGGTCTGTAAAATTGAAAAAAATATAAATGATATAGTATAGTTCATTATATCATTTCATGATGAACGACGATACACATGATCCAGAACTAGACGCGTATCTACAAAGTTTATCGCCCAAAGAAATTCAGGCGTATCACATTGCCAAAAATCATCTAGGTATGACGTATCAATATGAAAAAAGCCTTGGTTACTTGGCATGGAAAAAAGAACAAAAAGAACAAAAAGAACAAACGAAATAAATTACTTTGAGGGTTGCCGATTTTTAAAACTTTTATAATCCATTACTTCCTTTTGTAGTTGTGTTTCAGTGGATAGATTATTCAATAAAGATGAATGAAACCCATTTGATTTATTCTGTATTTGTGGTTTTGTTAAGATAGAATAATTACGGAAACGCCCTATATAAATAAATTTATTACGCTGATATATTTTTTTTAGTTTTGTATTATTATCCTTATCATCCTTATCATCCTTATTATCCTTATTATCCTTATCAGTAGTTGTCTTCTTATTTTTTTTCAACTTTACAAACGGTCCATCTATAGTTTTCGTTGATTCACTATCTTTCTTTTTCGGTTTTTCAGTCATATGTATTTGAATAAATGGTGAATTATCATGTTCTTGAGTTACTTCATTATCTACGAAAAAATCTCGACATCTAAAACGTGTAACATATTTCATAGCAACCGCATTTAATATTTCATAAGATATCGGTTGTATATCCGCATAATATGAAAATCCTTGTTTATATGGGTCATAATACATAACAATATTACTTTTGGGAGTATATTCTATCAATGTTCTTAATTTCCATATCTTTTCTAATTTATTGTTAGGGTCTTTCATTACATTAATATAATCCTCAATTATATAAAATTCTTTCTCTATATTTGCGTTCGCTTCAGTATTATCTTGTTTAAACGTTTTTATTAGTGTTTGATTTGCTTTATTGACATACTTTTGTACTTCATCTATAACTGATTCTGGTTTGTTTTTAATACATAGATACTTCTTCATAACGTAAGAAAATAACATATTTCCACCAACATATAATACAGACGATAGTACAGTATTACTTGGTCGTATAAAAAAATCCATAATGATATAATAATTATGAATTATTGTTTATGTCTTTTTTTTGTGTTATGTTATTTGGATGTCATTTCTTGAACTTCTTTTAATCTTAATTCAAATAAATCTTTGATTTCATTATCGAGAAATGGCACTTCTATACGTTCATATGTTTTATATGGATTATCAGGATGAATACATACCAAATATAAATTTGTAATTTTTTTTCCATATTTATGTTCCAAAATGTTTTTGTATACGTTTAATTGTAATGCGTAATGCCAAAAATTAGTATCGGGCAAATGTGAGATACATGTAGTAGTTGAATACTTACCAAAATTATTTTCATGTTGAATTTCTTTACATCTTTTCCAATCATATATCTGTAACGTTCCATCTGGATTTTCAAAAACCATATCAATAGAGCCCGATAATTTCAATTCTTCATAATAAACCATCCATTCTGTTCTATATGGTTTCAATTCTTTAAAATCGTCAGCAAACTTACGAAAATATTCAAACTCGACACTATTATTTATTACTTCTTGATTGTTATAATAACATTCTATATCATAATGCATTCTTGTGCCTGCATTTGCGGCTTGGTCTCTATTATCATCCCACATTTTAGCAATTTCTTCACCAGTCATTTTGTAATACTTGTATGATGGGTCGGTTCCCCACTTTTTATTTTTTAAAATGTTATTGATAATATTGGTCGAATCAAATTGTGCGAAATGATGATGATTCCATGTAGTTACAGATGTATATCCCCCGCGGTCACCCAGTACTGTATATATATGTGGACCTTCTTCAAAAGAAATGTCTTTGTCTCGCGGATGAGAATTTAGTTGCGACAAATAGGTAGGTACTGGATATTCGCTCATAATTCGAAAGCTATATTATTAGATTATATTGATATAAAAAATAATTATATTCATTCAATTTTTTATGCAGTATATTCAATCATTGATTTTGGAGATTGCTTCACATGTGTAAATATATGTTTTCTTAATTTTTGAAATAAATTATCTTCACTTGTTTTCCCACCCAATACTTTACCATGATATTCCAAGTATAATTCATTGTATTCTTCACTAGTTTCAA
>Ga0255777_10000285_pt1 | contig 47131 bp, 52 predicted proteins | sample 101ome_15_FD_179975 | JGI IMG/M metagenome (GOLD analysis project Ga0255777, IMG submission 179975) | Coastal salt marsh microbial communities from the Groves Creek Marsh, Skidaway Island, Georgia - 101402AT metaG (version 2) | ecosystem: Environmental > Aquatic > Marine > Intertidal zone >... | reverse complement strand
GGCACAAACCAAAATAAAAGCTGGATTATTTGAAGGTATAATTGGAAATGGCGCTGATGGATATTTTTTAATGTCCAACGGAGATGGTACTATGACCTGGTCTTCTATTATTATTAATCCTACCATTGATAGTATAGCTTACCCAGGCTCAGTGACGGCAGCAGATCCAGCTGGAGGTGAAACTATTACGGTAACTGGAACAGGTTTTAAAACAGGCGCTACAGTAACTGTTGGAGGAACCGCTGCTCCAGCAGTATCTTATGTGTCAGCAACACAAATAACATTTACAACGCCTGCTAAAGCTGCTGGTGATTATGATATTGTAATTACAAATACAGATACAGGATCAGCTACTTATATTAATGGTATATCATATAATGGTATTCCAACATGGACAACAGCCGCTGGATCTTTAGGTACATTTGCTTCAGATACAACTATATCTACTATAACCCTGCAAGCTACAGAGCCTGATGCGGGTACAATTACTTTTAGTATTACTAATGGAGCATTACCAACTGGGTTGTCTTTAACAGGCGCTAATATTGATGGTACAACAACATTAGAAACTGCAGATACGTTATATACTTTTACTGTAACTGCTACAGATGATGAAAGCCAAGCTACACCTAGAACATTTACTATAACTGTTACAAAACAGTTTTTAAGTACAGAAAACTTTACAATCAATACTTATACCGGTACTGGTTCAACGCAAAGCATAGAGGGTAAGATTGGTACTGCCGCGCAATTTGATGGGAGTAGTTATATTGATTTGTCAACTTCTGCTTCTTCATTTGTTTCAAAATCAATTTCATTTTGGTTTAAATACGATCCTTCGCAACAAACAAATGCTTCAGGTTATTGCGGTATATACCAAGAAGCTACAACGACAAGCTCACCTTTTAATGGAATACAGGTTTGGTCAAGTTACGGGAATAATGGTGTATTGACGGTTCGTACTCAAGGCGGAAATGAAACGACAATAGTTACTCCAAATGCAAACCAATGGTATCATTTATGCGTTACATATGATATAATTAATGGAGCTAGAATTTATTTAAACGGCTCTTTAACTGCAACAATATCTGATACAACTAATTTAAGCGGAATACAATATTTAAGAATTGGTGCAAATTTTTCAGCGGCTACACAATATTACAAAGGAAGTCTTGATCAACTACGTATATTCAACAAAGCATTATCATCATCTGAGGTTACTACACTATACGGTGAAAACAATGCTTCATCAACTAAATCCACAACTGATATTTTTGATGACGGCTCTGGTATAGCTTTATATGAATTTGAAAAGGGAGCAAAAGACACTGGAGGTGTATCTGGATATATTGGCACAGCTGGTCTGTTCGATGGTAGCAGTAGCTATATAACAATTAATTCTACATCTACAACTCCTTTTGATGCTTCTTCTGAAGATTTCAGTATATCTGCTTGGATAAATGTATCGTCATTTCAAAGTGATGCTTGCATAATTTCTAAATGGGGTTCTACTTCAACTAATCAATCGTATTTCTTTGGCTTTAATGGCTCTGCAGATAATACTAAGTTAATTGTTTATGAAAAATATGGTAGTAGTACCAATGTTATGACTTCTACTTCTACAACTATTACAACGGGAAGTTGGTTTCATATTGCCTATGTAAGAAATTCTACTCAAACAATTATTTATATAAACGGGGTAGCTGAAACTTTTAGCAATACTAATACAATTAATTCAGGAAATTCTCAACCAATAATTGTTGGGCGCCAAGATGGCTATCCAGGCACCTCATTTAACGGTAAAATAGATCAAATGCGTTTATTTAACAAAGCGCTATCATCAAGTGAAATAACAACCTTATACGGGGAAACGTCAGCATCAGCTACAAAATCAACTACAGATATATTTGATGATGGTAGTGGTATTGCATTGTATGAATTAGAAGGGAATGCTAATAATTCAGCTACTTATATAGATAATGTACATACTACAAATTTAAAAATTAATCTAAATACATTAGTTGAAGATTCTTATAGTGGTGGATCAACTTGGTCAGATTTAACTACAAATGGAAATGATGGAACAATATATGGTGCTACACTTGATGGGGATTCTTTAAAATTTGGATCTGGGGATTATGTTAATATACCAGACACAGCAGATATTGTTAATAGCAACTTTACTATTGAAACCTGGTTTAAATTGGATAGTACAACAAACCAATGGAATGCTATAGTTGGAAAGGGATCAAGTGATGCTTCAGAAGAATTATGTCTATTAGTTAGACCTGGAAATAACGTTATATATTTTGACTGGGGAACAGGATCTCAATACGTTCAACCAAGCTATACTTGGCAAGCAAACATATGGTATCATATTGCAATGACATTTGGCACAAATGGTATTTATTTTTGGGTTAATGGTCAAAAAATTACTGGACAGTCTTCTAATCCTGGATCAACAACAAGCTTGACAGATGATTTAAGAATAGGATCTGCAAGAAACAATACCTTAAGTATGTATGGTAATATATCACAATTTAGATATTATGATTCTGTACTTTCTGATAGCACTATAGTATCAAATTATAATAGTAGTTCTAACCCTGCATTTTTAAACGGTACAGCAACAAATGTACTCTACGCTTATGACGGAACACCTACAAATGTAAGTTTCGTAGGAACTTCATTTGAACCTGATTTGGTTTGGATAAAGTCAAGAGGATCGGCAAGAAATCATATGCTTTCAACTTCTGTTCAGCAGCAATACAATTATTTAAGTACTAACTTAACAAATGCAGAAGCAACTTCATCAGCAAGGATTACAAGTCTTGATTCAAATGGCTTTACAATTGGAACTTCTGCAAATGTTAATGAAACCAATATAGACTTTGTAGCTTGGTGTTGGAAAGCGGGGGGAACAGCTGTTAGCAATACTGATGGCAGTATTACTTCATCTGTTTCAGCAAATCAAGATGCAGGGTTTAGTATTGTAAAGTGGACAGGCAATGAAACTGCGTCCCAGACAATTGGACACGGATTATCTTCAACTCCCGAACTAGCATTTATAAAACAATTGGATGGAACAAGAGAATGGCAAGCGCCTTTATTTAACTTAAATGCAGGAGATTATTTAATTTTAAATAGCACTGCTGCAAAGGCAACCGACACTGCTCGCTGGAGCGCAATAGATTCAAGCATTGTTACCGTTGGTGCTCAACCCCATACAAATGGCACTGGAAGTCCATATATAGGATATTTTTTCCATTCAGTAGATGGTTATCAGAAAGTGGGAAGTTATACAGGGACTGGACAACCTAATAATGATGTGACTACAGGTTTTAGACCAAGATGGGTTATGATAAAAAACACATCAGGCGAAGGATGGAATATAGTTGATAGCATTAGAAATCCATCTAATCCTGCAAACTTAAATATACAAGCAAATGATAGTGCGGTAGAATCTTCTACTGGAAATCCGGCTATACAGGTTGACTTTGATGACACAGGTTTTTCTTTAGTTGCGCCTGCTGGAACGGCTGGTGAAGGGCAAGTTAACTCAAATGGTTCAACATACATTTACTTAGCAATAGCATAAACAATGGAAAAAAAGAAATTTAAAGATACCAGCGTTGGTAAATTTTTATTAGACAAAATTCCTAACGTTGTTGGTGCAATCGCAGGAGACACCCCTGTAGGCTCTGTAATACAAGCTATTATTGGTGGATCTGATATGTCAGATGCTGATAAAGAATTGGCACTTAAAAAGCTAGAATTAGAAAGAACTGAAATTGATGGCATAACACGTCGTTGGGTTGCTGATGCAAGATCTGGATCTTGGCTAGCTTCTAATGTACGGCCGCTAACGCTAGTATTTTTAACAGTAGCTTTTGTTATTGGATGGTATATGCAAATAGAACAATTAGACACAGTGAAAGAATTAATGACAATTGTATTCATAGGATATTTTGGATCACGCGGTGCCGAAAAAATTATGGGTAATAATAGACACAAATGACAGATTTAAAAATATACGGTATAAATATAACAGCATTAATAGCAAGCTCGCCGCTGGCAGAAGGTTTAAATCCCGCGTTACAGACAGGGGTTTTATTACTAACAATTGTCTATACTTTAATTAATATACATAGTAAACTTAAAAAATAATACAATGAAATACTTTAATGAATCTGAATTTAATGAATTTGATAAAATGGATCCAAAGCTTTTAGAAATGCTTGACAACCTAAGAGAAGCTTATGGTTTTCCAATTAAGTTAACATCAACTTATAGATCTCCTGATCATCCAATTGAAGCTAAAAAATCAAAACCAGGCGAACATACTTATGGTGCTGCAGTTGATATTGCTTGTGTAGGTGGTGAGGCAACCTTTAAATTAGTAAAAGCAGCTATTGAAGTTGGATTTAAAAGAATAGGTATAAGTAGAAAAAATAACTTTGTGCACGTAGGTATTGGTTATCCTGGCGCACCTGAAACAACAATTTGGACTTACTAGAATGAAATTAATTAGAAAAATATCAATTGGCCAAGATTATAAAAATGAAGCAATGCATTATGCTGTTGGTCAAGAAGTTTATGGTGGGCATACTATTTCAGACATCATAGAAGAAGACGGAACTTATAATATATTTATTAAAAAAAATGACGAAGTATTGCCTTGGAAACATTTTAATAAAAACATGGCAATTTCAGTTGAGTACAACCTAGACTACTAATGCGTTCAATTTTCAATTTTATTATTTACTGTAATCAAAGATATAATAATTCTACAGATGTAGAGGGGCAAGAGCTTATTTTAAATACAGAAATAACAGAACGCGATTTTATGTTTACAAATAGAATTGGCAAAGTTATTTCAACCCCAGCTATGGTCCAAACGCCAATACAAAAAAATGATGAAGTAATATTGCATCATAACGTATTTCGCAGATGGATTGATATTAGAGGCAATGAAAAAGATTCTTCTAGCTATATAAGAGATAGGGAATATATGGTTGCTCCTGATCAAATTTATGCTTACAAAAGAGATGGACAATGGAACTGCTTAGAAGGTTATTGTTTTGTAAAGCCATTAAAAGAAGATTCCAAATGGGCTACTGACAGCGAGCGAAAATTATTAGGAGAGCTTGTGTATAGCAACAGCTATTTAAGAGCCTTAGGATTTACCGTAGGCGACGTGGTAGGGTTTACACCTGATTCAGAATATGAGTTTAGCATAGAGGATCAAAAATTATATAGAATTTTATCAAATCATATAACAATAAACTATGGATCCGAGAAAAAAAGTAATTGAAGCTGCTCAAGTAGCTTTATTAGAATTAGATAAAGTTATAAGACAACGAATAGATTTAGTTGAACTAGAACCTGAAAAAGCAAAGATAGCTGCTCAAGCAAAATGGGTTGCAATAGAAGATTCATTTAAAATAATAGAAAAGATAGAAGAATTATCTGAAGATAATACAAAAGATAAAAAAGAGTCTGTAAAGTTTTTTGGAGTAGAAGATAGAATAAAATAATGTATACACAATCACTCTACAATATAATTATAGACCATATTGATACCAAAAAAGTAAAGCACAATAATAAACATAAAAAGTACGAGTACGGATACAACGAAGAACTTGATTGCGTTGTAATAAGTAAAGACGGTACAATTGGTGAAATATATGAGATTCAAGGTCTCAAGATAGCAATACCTAAAACTCCTGAAAAAATAAATGGTCAGGAATTAAAGAAAGAAGACCAGGTATTTATAAGAAGGGAAAGACCTGAATCATTAAGCAAAATAAAAACCATACATGATTTTAAACATCATCCTGAAAAAACTAAAGAGCAATACTATAAATATATTGATACCGAGTTTACTCGTAGGAATGATGGTTATTGGTTCATGTGCAACGGTGAGCCATGCTACATTACAGGATCACACTATATGTATCTCAACTGGACAAAGATTGACGTGGGGGCACCGGATTTCAGGCATGCCAACAGGATCTTCTATTACTTTTGGGAAGCATGCAAGGCTGATAGCAGATGTTATGGAATGTGCTACCTCAAAAACAGACGGTCTGGCTTTAGCTTCATGGCGTCTTCAGAAACTGTTAACGTTGCTACAACATCAAGGGACTCGCGATTTGGAATATTATCTAAGTCAGGATCCGATGCTAAGAAGATGTTTACAGACAAGGTTGTACCAATATCGACCAACTATCCGTTCTTTTTCAAACCAATACAGGACGGAATGGAACGTCCGAAAACCGAATTATCGTACAAGGTACCCTCGAGGAGGCTCACAAGAAATTCCTTCAAAGAGGCCGAAGACGATTTCACGGGGCAGGGGCTCGATACAACAATAGACTGGAAGAACACTGGAGACAATAGTTATGATGGTGAAAAATTAATTTTATTAGTTCATGACGAATCTGGTAAATGGGAGCGGCCTGATAATATATTAAATAACTGGCGTGTAACAAAAACTTGTTTAAGACTAGGAGCTAAGATTGTTGGCAAATGCATGATGGGATCTACGTCGAATGCTTTAGATAAAGGCGGGGATAATTTTAAAAAATTGTACTATGACTCAGACGTTAGATCACGAAATAAAAATGGCCAGACTACAAGTGGATTATACGCTTTGTTCATTCCTATGGAATGGGGCTACGAAGGATTCATTGATAAGTATGGCTTCCCTGTCTTCAATACACCACGAGAAGCGGTTGAAGGAATTGATGGCGGTCTCATACATACAGGAGTTATTGAACATTGGGAAAATGAGGTAGAAGGTTTAAGAAATGACGCCGATGCTTTAAATGAATATTATAGACAATTTCCAAGAAGTGAAAAACACGCATTTAGAGATGAAACATTAAATTCATTATTTAATCTTACAAAAATCTACGAACAAATAGATCATAATGAAGAGATGGCAATGAATGGTTATGTTGTTAAAGGTAGCTTTTCTTGGCGTAATGGAATAAAAGATACAGAAGTTATTTGGACACCAAATAGAAACGGTAGATTCCGTATAAGCTGGTTACCAAAAGCAGAACATAGGAATAATGTAATTGAAAAGAATGGTATAAAATATCCAGGCAATGAAGGATTTGGATATTTTGGCTGTGACTCATATGATATATCAGGAACAGTTGGTGGTGGTGGATCTAATGGGGCACTACACGGTTTAACAACTTTTTCAATGAACCCTGATTTTCCTTCTAGTAAATTCTTTTTAGAATACATTGCAAGACCGCAAACAGCTGAAATATTTTTTGAAGATGTTTTAATGGCTTGTGTATTTTATGGGATGTCAATACTAGCGGAAAATAACAAACCAAGATTATTATATCATTTTAAAAGAAGAGGTTATAGAGGTTTCTCTATGAACCGACCAGATAAATTACGCGGGGCATTATCAAAAACAGAAGCTGAACTTGGTGGAATACCGAATACTTCTGAAGATATACGTCAAGCTCACGCGGCAGCAATTGAATCCTACATAGAAGAAAACGTAGGTAAGATTGGTGATAATTATGGAAATATGTATTTTCAAAGAACATTAGAAGATTGGGCAAAATTTGATATATCAAAAAGAACAGCGCATGATGCTTCAATCAGTAGTGGTTTAGCAATAATGGCTTGTAGAAAACATTTATATAGACCAAGACAAGAAAGATCAACTAAAAAACTTAATTTTTCATTCTCAAGATATAAGAATGAAGGAGATCAAAGTGTGCTAATTAAGTAAATATGGCAAAAATAAAAAATAACTATTCTAATTTTCCAAGTCAGGCAGTGTCTGATTCAGAGAAAAAAACTGTTGAATATGGTACGCAAGTTGCAAAAGCCATAGAACAAGAATGGTTTAATTCAGGCCGCGGATCACAAGGCAGATATTATGCTTTACGCGATGAATTTCATAGGTTACGTTTATATGCTAGAGGCGAACAATCAATAAGAAAATATAAAGATGAATTTGCTATTAATGGTGATTTATCATATCTTAATTTAGATTGGAAACCTGTACCAATCATTCCAAAGTTTATTGATATTGTTGTAAACGGAATGCAAGACCGCTTATATAATGTTAGAGCGGTAGGTGAAGATCCTATTTCTACTGGTAAACGTACAAAGTATGTTGAAGGTGTTCAAAGAGATATGAATACTAATGCCATGCTTGATTTAATTGAGGCTGAACTTGGTACTAATGTTCGCAATATTGAAAAAGAAAAATTACCTGGATCAAGCGAAGAGTTAGATTTATTTATGCAGCTTAATTATAAGCAAGGAATAGAAATAGCACAAGAACAAGCAATATCAAATATATTTAATCAAAACAAATACGAATATACAAAATCTCGTGTTGATTATGATATAGCTGTATTAGGCATTGGAGCAGCACGCCATTCTTTTAATAATACTGATGGTGTTAAATTGGATTACGTTGATCCCGCAAACTTAATATGGTCATATACAGAAGATCCTTATTTTCAAGACTGCTATTATTTTGGCGAAATAAAATCAACAAGAGTAAATGAACTTAAAAAACAATTTCCAAGTTTATCAAACGAAGATATTGAAGATTTAAGTAATAAAAGCGGCGGTTGGAATAATTATTCAAATAATTATAGTGTAGAAAATACTACAGATTCAGCAGATAATAGCGTTAACGTTTTATATTTTAATTGGAAAACGTGGGAAAATAACGTTTATAAAATAAAAGAAATTGCTTCTGGCGCTGAAAAAGCGATTGAAAAAGATGATTCTTTTGATCCGCCAAAAGATAAAAGAACAAGATTTGAAAGAGTAGCAAAGGCACAAGAAGTAATATATGAAGGTGTTTATATTTTAGGAGCTAATAAACTTTTAAAATGGAAAAAGGCTACTAATATGATTAGACCTCATTCTAATGCGAATAAGGTTTTAATGAATTATGTTGTAGCGGCCCCTAGAATATATAAAGGTAAAATTGATTCTTTGGTTGCTAAAATGACACCTTATGCTGATTTAATTCAGCTAACACATTTAAAGCTACAACAAGCAATACAAAGAATGACTCCATCTGGAGTTTATATTGATGCTGATGGATTAGCTGAAATTGATTTAGGAAACGGCACTAGCTATAATCCGCAGGAAGCATTAAACATGTATTTCCAAACAGGATCTATTATAGGTAGATCATTAACTGTTGAAGGCGATCCGAACCCAGGCAAAGTGCCTATTCAAGAACTTCCTGGTGGTGGCGGAAACCAAGTACAATTATTGATTGGAGCATACAATCAATATTTACAAATGATTCGGGATATTACCGGATTAAATGAAGCAAGAGACGGATCTGACCCAGATCCAAAAGCATTAGTTGGGGTTCAAAAAATGGCAGCTGCTAATAGTAATGTAGCTACAAGACACATATTAGAGACAAGCTTATTTATTACAAAAACATTGGCAGAAGCAATATCTTTAAGATTTAAGGATATATTAGAATTCCATCCAACAAGAGATATGTTTATTTCAAGTTTAGGGCAATTTTCTGTAGGTTCTTTAAAAGAATTAGAAAACTTGCATCTACACGACTTTGGTATATTTTTAGATTTACAGCCAGATGAACTTGAAAAACAATCTTTAGAAAACAATATACAAGCAGCATTAGCTCAACAAAGTATTTTCTTAGAAGATGCAATTGATATTAGAGAAGTTAGAAATATAAAACTTGCTAATCAATTACTCAAATTCAGAAGACTTAAAAAGCAAATGACTGATCAGCAAGCTGCACAAGCCGCTGCTGTTGCTCAAGCTGAAGCGCAAGGTAAAGCACAAATTGAAATTGAAAATGCAAAAGCACAAGCGCAACAAGTCAAATCCGAAAGCGCTATTCAAATTTCAACAGCTGAAAATGAACTATCTATTAAGAAACTACAATTTGAAGCTGAAACTAAAAAGCAGTTAATGCAATTTGAATATGACTTAAATGTTAAATTAAAAGAGTTAGAATTATCTGCTCAAAAAGAATTGGTTGACAAACAATCTGAAACTCAAGAAAGAATAGCTGACAAAAAAATATCAGTTAGCTCTATTTCTGGTCCACCAAAAACAGAAAAACCAAAACAATCATTTGAATCAAAAGGAAATGATGTTTTAGGCGGTTTTGATTTATCAAGATTTGAGCCGAAGTAAAAAATAAATTATTATATTATATTATATCATGGAAGAAAATGTACAAGTAAAAGCTGTTGAAGGCACAGAAAATGTTTCAACACAAGAAAAAGAAGCTGCTGTATTGCAAGAAGCAATAGAAGCTGGCGAAGTAGATTCTAATTATGGGTTTCAAGACGACGGTGTATATCGCGTGAATGTTGATAGCCCACCAAAACAAAAAGAAGATGCCATTCAAGAGCAAGAAACAACGCGCGTATCTATGGATGAACCAGCCGGAGATAGCGAAAAAGTGGACGAAGAAGTACGGGTCGAAAATACAGAAGAGCCAAGTCAAGAAGAAGAGGTAAATGTTTTAGAAGAAGTTATTGAAGAAGTTGTTGAAGAAAATGTTGTTGAACAAAAAACACAATCTGAACAACAGGAAATTTCTGAACCCGAACAACCGCAACAAATAGAATATCCAGAAGACATCCAAAAGTTAATTAGCTTTATGGAAGAAACCGGCGGGGGTCTTGAGGATTATGTAAACCTTAATAGAGATTATTCTAAAATGGATAATACTACTTTGGTTTTTGAATATTTAAAAAACACAAAACCTCATTTAGATAATGAGGATATAAATTTTTTAATGCAAAAAGAATTTGCTTATGACGAAGAGGTTGCTGAGCAATCTGAAGTTAAAGCAAAACAACTTGCATTTAAAGAAAGACTATATGAAGCGCAGACGTTTTTTAATAGTTCAAAAGAAAAATATTATGCTGATCTTAAGTTAAGAAAGCAAACTGATATTCCTGATGACTATAAAAAAGCTTATGAGTTTTATAACGAAGCAAGAGAATACGAAGAACAATCTAAAAAAGCAAAAGAAATATTTGATACTAGATCTGAAAAGTTTTTCCAAAATGATTTTAAAGGTTTTGATTTCAAAGTTGGAGAAAAGAAATATAGATTTAAAGTTGATAATACAGAAAAAGTAAAAACTTCACAATCGTCAATTGAAAACTTTATTACACCGTTTTTAAATAAAGACGGGCACATGGAAAGAGTAGGTGATTATCATAAGGCTTTATTTGCAGCTAATAATGCAGATAAAATTGCAAATCATTTTTATGAGCAGGGCCGTGCCGATGCTATAAAAGAAGCTGCAGCTAAGTCTAAAAATATTGATATGAGCCCACGTACTGATAATTCAGCCATAGCACCTACAGATAATAAAGTAAGAGTTGTACAAAGTGATTCTTCGGATCGATTGCGCATAAAATGGAAATAACTAATTAATTTTTAAAAACATTTAAAAAAATGGCTTTTACAAGTGGAATACCAGCAGCTTTGCAACCAACTCAAAGCAAAGCTCTTTATACTGGTAACTATATTGATTTTACAGACAGCTCATTTAATCAGTGGGCACAACAATTTTTACCTGATGTATACGAACAAGAAGTAGAGCGTTACGGAAATCGCTCTATCGGATCTTTCCTTCGTATGGTATCAGCAGAAATGCCTTCGACTTCAGATCAAATTATCTGGACTGAGCAAGGTAGATTGCATACTCGTTATGCTAACATTATTTACTTAAGCTCTGCAGCTACAATGCCTACTACAGGAACTACCCCTGGAACAGCTACATTATCTGCTTCTGGTGGACAAGTTATGAACTTTACTGTTCCTGCTGCTCAGCCAACAAGCTTAGGTATTACATCTCAAGGAACAACAGCTGTTAACTTTAGAAAAGGACAAACAGTTATGATCCAAGCACAGTCTTCTGCTACTTCTGGAATTGGAGGTACTGGGTCTGTTGTTAAAGGTATTGTAACAAATGTATCTGGACAATACTTCCAAGTTAAAACTTTAACTGGAACTCCAGCTATCCTAGCAACTGAAAGATTCACAGCTCTTGCTTATGGTTCTGAATTTGCAAAAGGATCTTCTAACTTTACTGAAAAGCTAGATCCTAGCTATGCTACATTTAAGAACAGCCCTGTTATTCTTAAAGAGCACTATTCTATCAACGGTTCTGACACTGCTCAAATCGGATGGATTGAAGTGACTTCTGAAAACGGAGCTTCTGGATATTTATGGTATCTAAAATCTGAGCACGAAAATAGATTACGTTGGGAAGATTACTTAGAAATGGCAATGGTTGAAGGTGTTGAGCAAAATGGTACTGGAGCTACTCTAGACTTCTATGATTCAAACATCACAGCTACTGCTAAAGGTTCTCAAGGATTCTTTGCTGCTATTGAAGATCGTGGTAATGTATATTCTGACTTTGGAGCACAAGCTTCAGGTGGAGCATTAACAGATTTTGACGCTGTTCTTAAGCAATTAGACAAGCAAGGAGCAATCGAAGAAAACATGCTTTTCTTAGGTCGCGATCTTTCTTTAGAAATTGATGACATTCTTGCACAGCAAAATGGAGGATATTCTGGAGGTACTTCTTTCGGGGTATTTAACAACAGCGAAGATATGGCTCTTAACTTAGGATTCACAGGATACCGTCGTGGTTCTTATGATTTCTATAAAACTGACTGGAAATACTTAAATGATTTCTCTACTCGTGGAGGTTTCAAAGATATTGAAGGTGTATTAGTTCCTGCTGGTACTTCAACAGTTTACGATCAAGTGCTAGGTAAAAACATCAAGAGACCATTCTTGCATGTACGTTACCGTGCTTCTGAAACAGAAAACAGAAAAAACAAATCTTGGGTTACAGGATCTGTTGGTGGCGCTTCTAACTCTCCAATTGATGAGATGAGAATGCACTATCTATCTGAAAGATGTTTAGTTGTACAAGGTGCAAACAATTTCGTATTGTTTAAAGCTTAATACTTTATAGGGGACGGGGTGGCTTTGCTGCCCCATACCTCTATTATTAATTATATTATATTATATTATGGAAACTACAAAAAAAGCCCCAGTACGTAAGATTGAAAAAAACTGGGAAATAAAAGATAGAATATATGTTTTAACAGGCAATAAAGCTCCAATTAGCTGGACTGTACAGTCAAAACATACTATAAGAAAACCTTTGTTTTGGTTTGATGAAGAAAACGGCGAACAAAAAGAAATTCGATATGCAACAAATCAAAAATCTTTATTTGCTGATGAACAAAGCGGATATGCTACTTTAGGTCACATTATTTTTTATGATGGCGTGCTTGAAGTTCCAAAACAACAACAAAGTTTACAAAAATTAATGTCTTTGTATCACCCGCAAGCGGGTATGCTGTGGACAGAAATAGATGAAGTTAAAGAAGCTACTGATGAAATTGAATCATTAGAATTAGAACTTGAAGCTTTAAATCTTGTAAGAACATTAGATGTTGATCATTTAGAAGCAATTATGAGAACCGAATTAGGTTCGGCTGTTTCAAGCATGTCTTCTAAAGAATTAAAACGAGATGCTTATAGGTTTGCTCAAGATGATCCAGCTTTATTTATTGAGTTATCACAAGACGAAGATATAAAACTTAGAAATTTAGCTAATAGAGCTGTTGAAATTGGTTTATTAAACTTAACTGACGATGGAACAGTATTTAAATTAGCAAATGGTAAAAAGGTAATGACTGTACCTTTTGATCAACATCCATATGGTGCATTAGCACAATATTTCAAAACTGATGAAGGTGTTGATTTGATGAAGTCTATTATGAAAAAACTTTCATAAGAAAAAGGGTATAGGGTGAGAAATCAACCCTATGCTCACTAATTAATAAGATACGCATGGTAAACATAAACGAGGTATATAATATTGTACTCACTATTACTAATAAAGACAATAGAGGTTACATAACTCCAGAAGAGTTTAATAACTTAGCGGACCAAGCTCAAAATGAAATATTTGAAAATTATTTCAATAAGCAAGCAATGTATGAGTCTGGCGTTGCAATAAGCGCAGATTTTTCAGATCCTGTTTTATCAAATTCTGAAAAAATAAATATATTTTATGCTTCTTCAAATTTAACTGTTTCAAATAATTTATGGGCACTACCAAGTGATTTATATAAAGTTGGTATTGTTTCTGTAAATAATGTTGATGCTGATTTAGCTTCTCATAAAGATTTAAAATATATAAATTTATCTCCGCTTACAGCTCCAGTTTCAACTCAGCCTGTATATACAATAAATGGTAATGCAATAAAAATATACCCATCTACTATAGCATCTAATGTATTATTGGAATATCTTAAAAAACCAAACAAGCCTAAGTGGGGTTATTTGATGCCTACAGCGCAGCAGGTTGCATCCGGAGTTCCAAATAAGCCTATATATGATTCTACAGTTTTTGATCCATCTACGGACGATTATGGCAATGCTGCAAAATCATTAAATTTTGAATTACACCCTTCTGAAAAAAACGAATTAGTATACAAAATACTTACTTTAGCGGGTGTTACTATAAAGCAAGCGGATGTGGCTGGCTTTGCACAATCAAAAGATCAACAATTACAAGCAACTGAACAATAATGGCAATATCAAGAAAACCTTTAGACGTAGATAATTATTCCTTAGCAGAAGGCGGAACTGGAACAGCTATTGCAGGATATTACAGTAGAGTACATTTAAATGATATTATAAATAACTTTATGATTGCTTATGTTGGTGATGGTAAAGTTTTAACTAAAGTGCCAAGATACGAGGTTGCATTTTGGGCGCAAAGATCTGTTCAAGAATTTAGCTATGATATTTTCCATGCTGAAAAGAATATTGAAATTGAATTAAGTTCCACCTTACAATTATCTTTGCCGTCTGACTATGTAAACTATGTTAAAGTTTCATATGTAGATTCTAATGGTAATCATCGTCCTATACAAAATGCAAAATATACCAAGCCTACAAAAGCCGTAATGCAAGATCAGGACTTTAGATATGTTTATGATCAGGATGGAAATTTAACTTTTAATGAAACTTCTGAAACTATTGAAAGATTCCAAGCTTCTGAAAAATTTTTAACAACTAAAGACTTTCAAAACTATTATGATGGTTATTTTGATGATGACGATCTTTCTGCTTATGGTAGAAGATATGGATCTGAGCCTGAACGCCAAAATATAAATGGAAGCTATGTGTTGGATCTTGAAAATGGAAAAATATATTTTGATTCATTTTTTAGCGAAGGTGATTTAATAGCTTTTCAATATATTTCAGATGGACTAGGAGATAATGGTAATTTTGAAAACGTACTAGTACCTAAGCTTGCTGAAGACGCGGTATATGCAAATATGCTTTATAATTTATCTAAATTGCGCCCTTCAGGTGGCCCCACCGCTGCTCTTTATAAAAAAGAAGCTGCAGCAAAAATGCGTAATGCTAAATTAAGATTAAGTAATCTTAAGCTAGAAGAATTAACTCAAGTATTAAGAGGTAAGTCAAAGTGGATTAAACACTAAAATATGCCAGAAATCAAAAGACTCTTTAACGCGAGTCGAATGAATCGCGATTTAGATGAAAAAATGCTTAAGCCCGGAGAATATCGAGAAGCTTTAAATATAAACGTTAGTAAATCTGAAAGCTCTGATATAGGTTCAGTTGAAAATATATTAGGGAATAAGCTTATTGTTGACACTACAATATCTAATGCTAAAACAATTGGGCAATACAGAGATAATGGTGACGAAAAAATATATTATTTTGTAACCAACAATAATTCGTATAATGAAATTAATTCTGGCTCTCACCAGATTATTGAATACGATCAAAAATCAAATAAATCAACTATAATAGTAAACAGTGAGGATTTAAACTTTCATCAAAATTATCCAATAACAGGAATTAATCTAGTAGATAAACTTTTGTTTTGGACAGATGACAGAAACCCTCCAAGAAAAATAAACGTTGAAACGGCAAAAAATACGCCCGGCTATTATAATCTTGCAGCTAATATTAATAATTTAATTTCGGTAGCTAAATATGCTCCGTATAATGCAGCAACTATAGTTGGGGTATCAGACGTTGACGAAAACGGTGATCCTATTACATCAAACTTTTTAGAAAACAAATTAATTAGATTTTCTTATAGATACCAGTTTGAAGATGGCGAATATAGCGTACTGGCTCCTTTTACGCCTGTGTGCTTTTCAAGATTAGACAATGTAGATACTGTATCCAGTAACATTGATTCTTTTGGCGAAATTGAAACATTTGTAAATGCAATTAAATCCGTACAATTATCTATACCTACGCCTGCAAATTTTGGTATTGAAAAGGTTGAATTGATATATAAAGAAACAGGATCTAACTCTCTTTATGTTGTAGAAAAGAAAATTGTAACTACAGAAACTTCTGTTAACTTTTTCTACAAATCACAAGACCCCTTCAAAACATTACCCGCGGATCAATTGACAAGAGTATATGATTCCGTACCGAGAAAAGCAAAATCTCAAGAATTAGCTGGTGGTAGATTAATATATGGTAATTATTTACAAAACTATAATATACCTGCTTTATCATTTACTGTAACCAGAACAGGCGAAAGCTCTGCAAGATATACTGCACTTGATGATAAAATGTCTGTAAAGTCAAGAAGAACATATCAAGTTGGCGTAGTATTAGCTGATAAATTTGGAAGACAAACACCTGTTTTATTATCTGAAACTGGTGGTGATACTGTTTTTGTTGACGCAAGCACAGGTGATGCTACCACTACTACAGCTTTTAATTCATTGCGTATAGCATTTTCGCAAGCTTCTATTGATGCTTTACAAGCCTTAGATTGGTGTTATTCTTATAGAATAGTTGTAAAACAAAGAGAGCAAGAATATTATAATTGGATTTCAGGAATTACAGCATTAAATACAGTATCTCGTTTAGGAGACAGTATTAATAAAATACCTAGAGATCAAACAGCTGTTATACCCCCAAGCACAGGTAGCTCAATATCACCATGTAATGTTTCTGTTTATCCAAAAATATTAAATGGAGTAAACAAAACAACAGCTAGTTTATCTAAAATACAGTCTATAGCAAATCCATCTGGTCTTGCTACTGTACCAACAGATGGAGTTAGCGGAGGAATATGCGTGTTTGAAACAGAACCTATTATTTCTGATTTAGATATTTTCTATGAAACATCAACTGGAGGTTTGGTTTCAACATTAACCACAACTGCTATAGATATACAATTTTATAATTGTTATTTGTTTACATTTAGTTCAGGTGCTCATATTGAAATAAATAGATTAAGAGCTGGATATAATGAAAAAGCTTTTGATGTAGGAGTAAGAGCATATGTTACAAAAGAAAACTTTGCAGAAGAAAGAAGATTCAATACGCTAATTCATTCAAGCGGTTTATTTAATTCAAGAACAAATGTAAATTATATAAATCAATTTAATGAATCTGAAGGCGGCTTAACAATATCTTTAGATCCACAAGATGGATCAATACAAAAGCTTTTTGCGGATGACACGCAAGTTGTTGTTTTTCAAGAAGATAAGATTTCAAGATCTCCTGTAAATAAAAACTTTATATTTTCTGCTGAAGGCGGAGCGATACCTGTAACAACAAGTTCGCAGTTTTTAGGTACTATTGCACCATACGCTGGTGAGTTTGGTATTTCAAAAGATGCTAAATCATTTGCATATTATGGGTATGCTAAATACTTTACAGATAAAAATAGAGGAGCTGTAATGCGCCTTTCTCAAAATGGATTGGTTGAAATATCAAGAAACGGAATGAAAGACTTTTTTAGAGATGCTTTAAAAAATTCTACTGACGTTATTGGTTCTTATGATGAATACCAAGGGTTATATCACTTAACAATTATAGGTGAAGGATATGGTGGATTTGATGACACCAATATAGCTACAGCAGGTGATAACTATTTTACATTGTCTTTTGATGAATCTTCGCAAGGATGGACAAGTTTTAAATCATTTGAACAAGAGGGCGGCATTAGTTTAAATAATGTATATTACAGTTTTAAAAACGGTAAATTATGGAAACATAATGATAGCACTGTAAATAGAAATACTTTTTACGGGGCAGCCGCTGCTGAATCTTATATTGAACCAATATTAAATGATAACCCTTCTACGGTTAAAACTTTTAATAATATAAGCTATGAAGGTACTGAAGGTTGGGAACTTGACTTTTTACAAACCGATTTAGGTTCTGTTGGTGATGCTCCAGTACTAGATAGCTATAGTTTAATTTCTCTGCAATTATCAGGAGCTGTTAACAATAGCGTTGTTTCTGGTGAAAGATCTATCTATGCAAAAGAAAATGAAACTATCCAATGGGTAATTACTGCTAAGCCTAAAAACGCCGATTACCAATTTGAATCTGTAACGGATGTTGTTTTGTCTGGTAGCGGATTGACTATTCAAAATCCAACGCAAATAACAAATAACAACTTAGTATTTTTAATAAGTTATACCGCAGGCACAATAAACGAAACAAAAACAATTACTGTATCTGGTATTGGTGCTGATTTGGTTTACGAAGTGAGTCTTCTTACTGTAAGCGTTGGGGATGCTGTTTCTAATGGGACAGTAAGTCCTGCATTAGCTACATTTACAAACCCAGGCAATACGGATTTAGATGTTGATGTTTCACCAATAAGCACTCATTATATTGACCCAGGTTACATTTCAGCAAATGTATCTTCATTAGGTTCTTATAATTCAAGCGCTATATCTGGCACTGTAACAAAAGATGTTATAATAAGAAATTATACTGGTAACAAAATTGTTATAGATGATATAAAACAGCCTGTTATAGCAATGACAATAGGCAAGACTTATATATTTGATCAGAGTGATTCTTCTAATGCATCTCATCCGTTAAAATTCAGTACAACTTCAGACGGTACACACGGAGGCGGTTCAGAATACACAACTGGCGTTACAGAAAATGGAACTCCAGGAACTGCTGGTGCATATATACAAATAGAAATAACAGAATCTACTCCTGATTTATATTATTATTGTTCAAACCACAGCGGTATGGGCGGAGCTACTAATATAGTTCCATTTAATATTTCTGTTACGTCTAGCTCGTTAACAGCTGGGTTCCCAATCACAGTGCCTAATGTTGCAACAAACAATTCGTTGGGTATAAGTGGTAGTGCTTTAGCAAAACCAACTCTTACGTGGGCAACTCCCGCTAGCGGAGTAATAACAACACCAAGCGGGACTACGGTTGGAGTGGCATACACCATAACACCATATGATAGTCCAGACACAAGAACTGCAACAATAAGATGGACTGCTTCTGGCTCAACCAAAGTGTTTTTACCTGATGGCCATGATATTACTTATGATGTACCCGGATATTCTGTAACATCTACAGTAGAAAGCAGTACTCAGGAATATTTAGAAAAAACTATTGTTTTACCAAAAGTTTCTGAAACTACTTTGGCTACATCCACAATAACTGGAGCGGGCGAAGTTACTGCATCAGTTGGAACCTACGTCCCTTCAATAACGTTTGCAGCTGATTCTAATCCAAGCACATTAATAACAAATGCTAATGGAGCTACAATACCTATACAAATTTCATCTAATCAAAACTGGGTATTAATAAATGGTTCGCCTGGCTCAAAGGTTGTTGATCCCGATGGTTTAAATCTTCTTGGTTCAAATTATCCTTTTGCAATTAATGTAAGTGACAATACAACGGGGTCTAGTAGGACTGCTACATTAACTATAAGTAAATATAATAATTCACGCGTTACAGGACCTGCTGTTGCAAATCAAACAATTACTATAACACAAAATGCATAATGAGCACAATAATTAAATTTCCCTTTGAAGAAAAAGAAGGCAAATATTTTGCACCTATAGTTTCTGAAGAAACAACTTATAAAGCTTCTAATGGGGCTATTGTAGCTGATGCAACAAAACTTGTTTCCGGAACCAAAGGTACTTTTATGAGGACACGTATTAAATTACCAGTAGAAAAATCAATTAACAAAGCAGAATTATTTGCAATTAATTCTGAAGCTGTTTATTCAAGTCAATAATATGAATTTAATTAAATTTATTAAAAATAAAATAATAGCAAAATCTTTTGAAAATAAAGTTAACAAACTTTTAAAAGTTGCTTATTCAAAAGAAAACAGTGATCTTCTAGTTCACAATGACGGTAGCATTGTTCGTGATGGCAATCAATTATTTGATTTAAAGCACGAATTTGTCCCTGGTATTTATTTAAGAAAAATGATATTAAACCAAGGAACTTCCGTTATTAGTGCTATTCATAAAAGAGAACATGTTTGGTTTTTGCTTTCTGGGTGCATAACTGTATCCGACAAAAATGGAACTAATACTTTTGAAGCGCCTTATATGGGTTTTTCCGAATCGGGTATTCAAAGAGCTATATATGCGCATGAAAATAGTATTTTTCAAAATGTTTTTCAAAATCCATTTGAATTGAAAAATTTAGACGAATTAGAAGATTACAATTATTCATTAACAAAAGATGACTATAATGATTTTATTAGAAACGCTATTATTTGAACCCGAAATAACAAAGGGGGCTGGCGTATTATTAGCAGGGGCATTAGCTGCTGCTGCACCAGGAATAATATCGGGTATTGGCTCTTTATTCGGGCGCAAAAAGAAAAAAGTTGCTGCTGAAAAAGCTGAAAAAGCAAAACAAACCTCATTAGCAAAAGTAAATAATTATAAATTTAAAAATGCTTTTGAAGGAATACAAGGCGCTGCTTATGATCCTGTAGCTACTAAAGCTGCTCAAATTGGCGCTGCTCAAACAGCTCAAATGCCTACTTTAGCAGATGCACAAGGTTATGATGCTCAAGGCTACGATGCAAAGGGCTATACTGCGCAAGGGTATACTGCACAGGGCACAAGTATAGGACCACTATTAACAGGAGCGGGGACTGGACTTACAAATGAATTTGCAAATTTACAGGTTTCAACCGCTGGTGCTGAATTAGCCGCTCAAGAAGCTGATCAAGCTTTAGCCTCTTCTCAAGATTTAGCCGCCCAAGCTGGCACAGGTGCAGGGGGAGCAACTGCTCTTGCTGCGGCTGCTGCAAAATCTAAAGCGCAAATTGCTTCAGATATTGACAGGCAAGTTAAAGCAAATGAAATGCGTAGAGCCGAAGGTGAAATGAAATTACAAAGAGATCAATTAGCTCAAAGTAATTTATCTTCACAATTTTCTTTAGGACAAGAACAGTTTAATGCAGCTCAAGCCAACCAGGCAGCGCAATTTAGTACGGCAGCAACTAATCAAGCCGCTCAATTTGGTGCTAATGCTCAAAACCAGGCAGCCCAATTTAGTGCTCAAGCTGCAAATGACGCAGCAAGATTTGGTGCTCAAGCCGCAAATCAATTTGCTTTAAGCAAATTTGGTCAAGAAGCTCAAATGAACCGATTTAACGCTGGTGCTCAAAATCAATTCACAATGCAGCAATTTCAAGCTGAGAATGCTGCAAACAGAGCTAATATGCAAGCTGCAAATCAATCCGCTCAATTTAATGCTCAAATGGGTATGGAAGCACAAAGATTACAAGCTCAAGGAGCTGCAGACGTTCAAGCTGCAGAATACAATAGACTTGGGTCTAATTTAAGTTTACAGGCTCAAGAAGCAGGGGTAAAACAAGCTGCTAATGAAAGACAACGAAACATGCTCTTAAGTGGTTTAACAAGCGCTGCGGCAGGCGCTGCATCAGGATACATGGATCTTAAATTAGCGGAACTAAACAACTAATAATATGGCACAAGGATTTGGTAGCTTCGATGCTACGTACTACGGACCAACATACACAGAAGATATTGAGGCCATTGAAAGAGGGCTCCAGCAGGGCATGCAAATGGGGGCTAATATTAGGCAAGCTGTAGCTCAAAACAAGAAACAACAAGCAGACGTTAGAGCTCAAAAGCAAAGAGAGCTTGCGGCTGAAATGACATTAAATAGCATTGACAAAAAGGTTAGAGAAGGTTTAATTTTACCCGCAGAATCAAGCTCTGATAATTTGAATGATGCTCGTACGGATTTTTCAAATATTCTAGTAGATAAACTTAATCAATTAAAAATTGCTAGAGATAATGGTGATATTACTAGTGCAGATTACCAAAAATCTGTACAAGTTTTAAATGCTCAAATACCAGCCTTTAAATCAGCTGAAAAAGTTATATATACAGGTGTTGAACAATTTTTAGATGGATTAGAAAATGGAACTTTATCTGGTTCTATAAGTGCAAAAGATTTTCAATTTTGGTCAGCTTTAGCTAGGGGTGAGGCAAATGTTAGCTATAAAGTTGATGATAATGGTAAAATATTATTAGATGGCACATGGAAGGATGTTGATGGTAACGATAATCCTATTAGCGCTGCCTTAGCGGAAATGGATAGGCTGCCTTTTGTATCAACAAAGCCTGAAACAAATGTTAAGGAACAGCTTGCCGCGGATGCAAAAAATATACTTGATACAAAAGAAGGAAACACAATGCGGGCTATCAACCCTAAAACAGGTAAGTACGAAGAAGACATTCAAACAATATATAATAAAGATGATAACTCTTTAACCCCTTGGTTTAAGCAATTTGCAACTGAAAGTTTTGATGGATATTTTAACGGGCTTGGTAGAGGAGATAAAAGAAAAGCATTAAAGGAATACTTAATGGATTCTGTTGAAATTGAAGATAGACGAAAATTAATGGATCAATTGGCAGGTGGTAATGCGGAATCTTATGGAATTGATACTTTAGATAAATTACTTGAAGGCAAAAGTTTAACCGATATAAATAACTTTATTAATTCTTCTGAAAAATATAAAGGGCAAGGGCTAAAAGCAGATTGGCTAGAACAAAGTAAAAATGCAGTGATAGATGCCAATAAACAGATAATAAACAATACTAACGCTGATACATATAAAGCTCAATTAGAATTAAGAAAAGATATTGCTAATACAAGGAAAGCTGAAGCTCAAGCCGGATCCGCTCAATTAGATTATTCACAAAAATCAAAAAAATCTAATGAATTAGAATTGACTCCTACACAGCAAAGATTAATGGAATTTTATCAAAAAAATAAATTTAAATCAGGTGTACCTTATACAGGTGATTGGAAGGAGGATCTAAGAAATTTGGGAATTAAAGCAACCAGAGTTACAGAAGATGACGGAACATTTATAGAGTTGAACAGTGGTACAAAGGCATTTAATTCAGGTGAGCCTATAAAAATCGATATAAAAGATTTTAATAATCCAGATTTATTATTTCAAAAAATATCAGAATCCTGGACTGATCCCGCTACAAATAAACCAATAGATTACAACGGAATAAAATCCTATTTAGACCAACAATTAGCAAAAAAATATAATATAGATAACTAGTATGTTAACTGAAAATCAAAGACAAGAATTACTAAATCTTGCTGCGCAATTAGAAGCGCAAGGGTTAAGTCAACAAGAAATTCAAAATGCTATTGATAATAAAAAAGCAGAAATGCTAGGTCAAAATACTTTGGATGAAGCAAAAAAGATAGAACCTGCTGCGGAGGAAGCTGCACCTGCAGCGGGGCAAAACGTTATGGATTTGCAGCGGGAAGGTGGTTTTTTGGAATCACTAGAGGAAACACTGCCAAATAGAATAGCAAAAGAACAAAAAGAAGCCGATAAAAAATATATATTTCGTGCAGAAAAAGGCACTATTCCTGGGAACCTTAGTTTTGAAGGTGAATATATTGTAAGTAAAAAAGACTTATTTAATGATAAAAGTTTAAATATTAATTCAGAAGAAGACTTACAAAAATATTTACAATATCAATTTGAAAAAGGTAAATTTGTAAATGAATATGCAGAGGATCCTATGCTTATTGCTTCTGGGCAAGAGTCATCCAGCCAATTTGAAGCTTTAAATGAAGATGAATTAAATAATGCTAAAGCAGAATTTAAATCTTATTTTGAAAATCCAACATATTCTTACAGCGTACCAACAATTGGAGGGGTGCCTAAAACAATAGTAGAGGACAAAGACTTAAATAAAAAAGGGTTTATTGAACAGGCTAAAGCAGAATTAAAAAAAGAAAAGCCTACGGGGTCTATTATATCAGATAGCGAAATATATTCAAAAGCAGAGGATCTTTATATTGAAAATTTAAAACAAAAAAAATATAACGACAAAACTGAAGACATTGCAAAAGAAGCTGATAATAGAATTGAGTTATTAAAAGAACAAACTAAAAAAGCAGAAGGCATTGCTGATATTGGAAAATTAGATGCTAAAAATGCACAAATAGAACGAGATGTTTATACAGATGTTATAAAAAATATTGTTTCTTATACTGATAATTTTTCAAAAGTTCAAATAAAAAACCAAAAAGAATTAGATCAAGCAAAACAAATACAAGAAAATATCAATAATGCTGTATCTTATATTTCTAAAAAATACGAAAGTACTGATGATATAATTAAAAGCTCTATAGAAAAAGCTAATACATCAAAAGAAATAAAAGATTTAGTAAAAAGAAATTATGATCCTTTATCTAATTTAGTAGGTTCTTTTGCCGCTACATCTTTAGATATTTTAGGCAATACCATGCAGCTTCCTGCATACTTATTTAGCGCTACTGAGGGCGTTGTTGACGCTTTAACAGAAGAGAACATAAGCTTAGGCGATTTTGAAAAAACAGGTTTAGAGTGGGGAAATTTTTTAAAAGCTGGATCAGAAGATATTAGATCCGATATCGCAAGGCCTAAAGCTGTTTCAGATTTAGAAGCCGATGATTTTGGACTTTGGTTTACCCAGTTAATAGGAAACCAATTACCAATTATAGCTACTCTTGCCGCAAGCGGCGGATATTCTGGACTTGTAGGAATGGGAGCAATGACCGCTGGCGGAAAATATGCTGAAATGATGGCTGAAATGGATTCTAATCCAAATATAAAATATTCAAGAGGTCAATTATTTGCTGCACCTGCTATTGTTGGTTTAGGAGAAGCTGGAAGTGAACTTATAACATTACGCCAATTAAATGTTTTAAAAGCAGCTTTTAAAAAATCACCATCTTTAAAAGAGTCTGTTGTAAATTATATAAAGAATCAAACTTTTTCTGGAGTAGCTTCTGACATTATAGGTGAAGGCGGAACAGAAATGTTAGCACAAGGAACTGAAAACCTTGTTGATAAATTTATGCTTGATAAAAAAATTGAATTAAGCGAAGGCTTGCTTGATTCATTTGTGTCGGGTGCTGTAATGAGTGCAGGTGTTTTTAAATCCCCATTAATATTTAAACAAATATTTAATCCTTTTAGATCAAAAGACAGTGAAATAGAAATAGCAAGAGGAGAACAATTAATAAAAGAATTAAATGAAGAAATTGCTAAGCTTGATCCTAACATTGAAAATGATAAAAAACAAATAGAATTTTTAGGCAATGCAGTAAACGATATTAAATCTAAGCAAATAAAATATTTAGCAAAAGATTTAAATAATATTGATAATCTTACAACAAAACAAAAACAAGAATTAATAAAACTTGATTCTGAAATTGGTAAAATAAGATTAGATGCAGCTGAAGTTTCTAATAATTCTAAAACAAAAAACGCATATAATTTAGCAATTCAGCCTTTAAAAGAAAAATACGATTCTTTAACACAAAGAAAAGATACTATTTTACAGTCTGCTAATGAAAATAATTATGATCCTGCTAGTTTAGAAAGAAGTATATTAGAAGGTTATCAAACAAAAGGTTTAACTAGAGATTTTTATTTAAACAAAAGAGTTGAATTATTAAATGAAGAAATAAAAAATCTTGAAGAAATAAAAAAGGGTGTAAAAGACCCTGAAAGAATAGCTATGCTTGATCTTAAAATAAAAAATAGACAAGCGCAATTAGCATATTCTGTTCCAAGCGCTATGGGCATTGTGGGAACTGATTTTTCTACAGCCAAAGGTATTAAAAAAGCTAGTTTAGATTTTGTTAATGGTAGCAGAGAATTATTAGAACTTCTTAATACAAAAGACCCTAATTTAAGAATTACACAAGAAGAGTATAATGCTAGATACGCTAAACTTCGAAAATCTTTTGAACGAGCAAAAAGCAGATTAGCAAGCAAACCTAAGGAGTTTACCAAGCTTCAAGCTATATATGATAAATATAATATTAAGAAAGGCGAAACAATGCCTAATAAAGCTGCATTAGAATTCCAAAATGCTATGGGAGGCATTGTAGAATCAATAGCTAAAAGATTATATGATCCCGTACCAAAAGATTCAAGGGGTAATTACACAAGAAGCCAATTTATTGGAGATACTAAAAGAAACATGGTTATGCTCATTCAAAATGAGTTTGACCCCCAAAAGCAAGGCTTAGATGCTTTTTTAAGTAACAGGGGTAACCTTAGGGCAATGCGTTTTAATAATAAAATGTTTGATCAGGTTTTTACAGACAATATAGATAATGCTGTTTCTGCTATTGACTCTCAAATGCAATCTGAAATGGTTGTTGAAGAGGCTCAAGAAAAAATTGACTCTGCAAAAGCTTTAGGTATTGAACTTGACACTGCTACTGTTGAAAAAGAATTACTTAAAAACTATGATGTAGACTCTAAATCTTTTAAAAGAAATATTAAGTCCGGTTTTATTAACGAATTTCGTGATAAAATTGATGCTTTTATGGGTAAGAACACTAAAACAAAGCAAGACTTTGATAACAACTTAGCTAAAAATGCAGAAGCTATTTATGATACATTAACTGTTGAAGGTATGAGAATGGCTCGCATGGAAGGTGGTTTAAACCCTTTTGAAGAAGCAGGCATGCTCGTTTTTAAAAATGGTCAGCTTGAAAAAGTTGCATTTAAAAATTTAAATAAAGATGAATTTGTAAAATATTTTAGCGACCCAAGTCTTAAAAAGCAAGCAAGATCTAATAGACAAAAGAGCCTTAAAGAGGCTATGACTGTTTCTGTGGCGGCTGCTCATGCTATTAAAATACTTAATACTAATGAAGCTTTAAAAAATAAAATTATAGATTTAAATGAGCTTAAGTCTAATGTAGCTAAAAATTTATTTCAACAAAGTGATTTATTAACAGAAGAAGACTTTAATAGATATGAATCAGGCGGCTGGTCATCTATAGCCGCACAAAATAAAATTGAAAGACTATTAACAAAAAATGAAAACGATAGAGCGGCTGTACAAAGTTGGGCAATAAATGAATTGCCTAAATATTTTAGCAAAGAAGCTCTGCAAAAAATGGCTACAAGTTTTTCAAATGGGCCACGGGAATTTTCTAAGGGCAATTGGTGGTTTGCGTCAACAGAAGATCTTTTAAATTCAATAGACCCTACACAAAAGTTTGCACCAGAATCAGAAAATATAAACATAGCCTTAACAAAGCAAGGGTACGGTAAAAATTTTATTAATAATATATTTGGTACAAAAGAGCATAAAGAATTTAATAAAAAGAAAATTCAAGGATTAAAAGAAATATTTTTAACATTTGAAAAAATGATTAAAGATAACCCGGATAATTCTAAATTTATTTTAGCTATACTTTCTAAAACAAGCGGACATCAAAATACTTTTGTTAGAGTTGCAGCTCCTATTAGATTTTTATCAAAAATAGCTGGCAAATCAGTCGAAGAGCATACAATGCCTGCAAGCATTGTAGCAAAATATTTATTTCAAAAAACTATAAAGGGTGAAATAAATAATTCTTTTAAGCCTATAGAAAAAAATTATTTTCAAGGGCAATTATTAGAAATTGATGATAATAAATTAGTTGGAGACGGCTATAACTATAAATCGCTATTACCTGTAGGCTGGAAAGTCACTGATAATGTGTGGGCTAGATATTTTAATAAATTTGTTAGTAATAATAATGGAGGCATAAACCCTAATAATTATATTCTTGAAAACGGCAAAACTATTGCTGAAGAATTCAATGTTGGATTTGACGGTCTTATAGCTCCCGATATAAAAAAGACGCAACAAGAAGGAATTGCTGAACAAGCGGATAAAGTTGAGTTTATTATTGATAGAGCTATTGCTAAACTTAAAGAGCTTACAGGCACAAAAGGTTTTGCTATTGATCCTTTTTTAATATTAGCAGCAAAAGATGTTAGTTTAAATGTTTTAATCGGAGGATTAAGAGCGGTTAAAATAGCATACAAAGGAGGAAAAAGCTTAGCAAAAGCAATTGATGCCGGATACCAGTCTGTTAAAAATTATATGACTGAGCGAGAATGGCTAGAATTTGCTAACCTTGCTACGCGGGAAATAATTGATGAAAAAACGCCAGGACAGGTAAGATTATCTATATATAGTGAATCGGGCGTTGCTAAAGCTCAAGAGCAAGTAAGGCTACAAAGCGAAAGATTATTAAAAGACTTGGGTGTAGATACTACGGGATTAAGCACTGAAGAGCTTAATGAAAAATTAAATGTTTTACGTAAGGCTAGAAATGTTGCGTTAGATAAAAAAGCACCTAAAAAGAAAGCAAGAGTATTTGACTTTGACGATACACTTGCGCAGAGCAAATCTAATGTGCTTTATACGCTTCCAGACGGTACAACTGGCAAATTAAACGCTACAGAATTTGCGGCTCAATCTGAGGAGCTTATGGAGGCCGGCGCAGAATTTGACTTTTCAGAGTTTTCTAAAGTTGTTGACGGAAGCAAAGGGCCTTTAGCTGTTCTTGCTAAAAAATTAACTGAAGCAAAAGGAGATCGTGATGTGTTTGTATTAACGGCTAGACCGGCTAATTCGGCTCAGGCAATACAAAGTTTTTTACGTTCTGCTTTAGGCATAAGTATACCATTAGAAAACATAACCGGACTTGGTGACGGGGCTCCGAGTGCTAAAGCGTTTTGGATGGCAGAAAAAGTTGCTGAAGGCTATAACGATTTGTTTTTTGCTGATGATGCACCTAAAAATGTAGCTGCTGTAAATAAAATGCTTACTGACTTAGGCGTAAAAAAGAAAGTGCAAGTTGCTAAAGAGGCTGAAGCTCCATCTCTCGAAGATGAAATGGATAATATATTAAGATCTAAAAAACCTACTAAAGGCTCTTTATTTAGAAAAATTAATATATATGTTCCGCCCGGAGCTGACGACTTTATGGGATTGCTATACACATTTTTAGGCAAAGGCTCAATTGGCGAAGCTCAAATGAAGTTTTTTCAAGATAATTTAATGACTCCATTTGCTAAAGGAATAGCCGCTTATGAAGCAGCAAAAGTTTCTTTAGCCCGAGATCATAGAGCGTTAAAGAAAAGATATAAAAATAAAAAGCTTTTAAAACAAAAAGTTCTTGATGGTTTATATACTAATGAACAAGCAGTAAGAGCATACTTATATGAAAAAGCTGGGTATGATTTAGGCATGAATAAAGCTGATGCTGCCGGTTTAGTTTCTATAGTTGAAGGAAATGCTGAATTAAAAGCTTTTGCAGATGATTTAGCTAAAATAACTAAAATACCAGAAGGCTATCCTGAAATAACAGAAAATTGGTTAGGTGGTAATATTCAAACTGATTTAGCTAATGTTTCAAATAAAGCTCAAAGAAAATTATTTTTAACAGAATTTATTAATAATAAAGAACAAATATTTTCTGATATTAATATGAAGCTTATAAAACAAATGCATGGAAATGATTTTGTGGATGCATTGAAAAATGTTTTAGAGCGAATGGAAACTGGCGTAAACCGTAAGAAAGGTAAAGACAAAGAATTCAATGCTGCTATGAATTGGATTAACCAATCTGTAGCAAACGTTATGGCTATAAACCTTAGATCTGCTGTTCTTCAGCAATTATCTATTATTAACTTCATGAACTGGAGTTTTAATAATCCATTTATGATGGCTAAAGCTATGGCAAATGTACCTCAATTTAGCAATGACTTTATTGAGCTTTGGAATTCTACATTTTTAACCGAGCGTCGTGGCGGCCTAAAAATTGAAATTAATACCGCTGATCTTGCTGATTCAGAGCCTGGAAATTGGTTTTTAAGAACGCATAAAAAGCTTTTAGAGTTAGGTTTTAAGCCTACTCAATGGGGAGATAGCTTTGCTATTTCATTTGGAGGAGCTAGTTGGTATAGAAATAAAATAAACCAATTAGTAAACCAAGGAATGAATGAAGCGGAGGCTAAAGAACAAGCTATGCTTGAATTCCAAGAAATTGCTGAAACATCGCAACAATCGTCTAGGCCAGATAAAATTTCTAGACAACAAGCATCTGAAATTGGTAGATTTATATTAGCATTTGCTAATACTCCATTACAGTATGCGAGGGAAACTAAAAAAGCAACACTTGATTTAATTAATGGTAGAGGTGACTGGAAAACAAATGCTTCTAAAATAATTTATTATGGCGCTGCTCAAAACATTATATTCTCTGGTTTACAAAGCGCTATATTTAGCTTATTGTTATCCGATAATGACGATGATGAAAAAGCTGAAAAGCAATTAGGATATTTTGCTAATGGCCTTTTAGATGGATTTTTAAGAGGTATGGGTTATTCGGGAGCCGTAATTGCTGCTCTTAAAAACCTTGGCATGGAATACTACGATCAATACCAAAAACGCAAAGCTGGTAAAAGAGTATATGACCCTGCTTTAGGTTTAATACAAGCTGGTCTTACAATATCTCCTCCTGTAAGTAAAAAAATTGGTGATATAGTAGAGGCTCAAAAATTTGAAAATTGGAGGCAATATAAAGACGATCCATTTTATCAAGGATTTGCAATTGCAAATTATACAGCTGCAATAGCTAATATACCTTTAGACAGGGCATTTAAAAAGGCCGAAAACTTAAAGGCTATTGATATGGATAAAAACGCGGCATGGCAAAATATTTTGTTAAGCTTAGGGTGGAGTCCTTATCAATTAGGTATTGAAACTAAAAAATCAAATAAAAATAAGTCTAAAAGAACACCTTTAAATAAAAAAGAAGCATTACCAGAAGGAGTATTAGGTAAAGCACATAAAGATGGGACTATTCAAGTTGCACCGGGTTTATCACCAGCAAAAAAGAAAGAAGTTATTGCTCATGAAAAAAAGCATATTGCTGATATGAAATCTGGAAAACTAGGATATGATGCATCTAATGTTTATTGGGATGGTAATAAATATCCAAGAACACCTGATAAAAAAATAATTTATGATGGAGTTGCTTATGACGAAGGTCATAAACATTTACCATGGGAAAAATCAGCTAACAATATAAAAGTATAAATATGGAAGGAATTACTGATCCAAATGAATTAGAAAAAAGAATAGCTTCTGAATACCAAGAAGACCAAAAACAAAAAAACTTAGCTAAAAAATACGTTGCATACGAAGATGCATCAGAAGAAAGAAAAAAACGTATAGAGGCTAGAGATAAAAACAAGCAAGCAAGATATGCGGCTCACAAACAAAGAGTAGACGCTAAGCGGGAAAGATATGCTGATAAAATGTTTTCAAAAGGTATTGTTAAAAATAAAAATGAGGCAAGAGATCGTTTTGATAATTTAAGAAATATAACATTAAGAAGCCGAAAAGAGGCAGACGAACTTACGTATCCTTTTAAAACTTCAGATGAATACAAAGAACCAGAAGTAGTAGATCCAAAAACTTCAACAATTGAGTTTAGATATGATAATACATATGATAATAGAATAGCATAATAAAAAAATGGGGTATTGCAATTAAGCAGTACCCCATTCTTTATTTAAAATAACAATCCAATTAGAAGACCAACAATCGGACCAATAATAGCCCAACCTTCTAGCATTCTAATTTTTCTTAGCTCTGCACCAGTAAATACATTGTCAGATGTATCTAATATCACATTACCAGCTTTGTCTTTGAGCTCCTCCAATTGATCACCAGCTTTTGCTTTTAACTCATCAAGTTCAGCTTCTAGCTCTTTGATCTTCTCCTTTGCTTTTTTAAACGTAAATCGTTCTGCCATAATAAATTTTAATTAACCGTCGCAGCTTAAACAATCAGGATCCATAGCCGCTGCCGCTATATCTCCCCTTAATACAGATTCTGTTCTGGTATAATATAGTGTTTTTATACCTCGCTTCCAAGCCTCTATATGAACTTGGTTTAGCCACCTTGGTGTAGCCTCGGATGGAAACGCTAAATTTAACGATACTGATTGATCAATATAGTCCTGTCGTATTCCAGCTTGCCGCACCAATTCTAATTGGTTTATCTCTTTAAATGTTTTAAATACATTTTTTACAGACTCGCCTTCTACTTGGTTAAGTCTTCCTCCGTGATCATAAAACCATCCATCGAGTTCTTTAATTCCTTGAACGGATCCACCATCTTCCAGAATTTTATCCCAAGTTTCTTTATTATCAATACCAATTTTTCTTAATACTTTTTTAAGTTCTTTATTCTTACGTATAAATGTACCCTTAGCACTTTGTTCTGTAAACACATTGGCCGCCCAAGGCTCAATGCCTGGCGAAACGTTACCTGAAAGTTTTGAGTTAGATACGGTTGGCGCAATAGCTCTTAAATGCGTATTACGCATGCCTGTTCCAACACACCACAAAGGTTCACCATAAACCTCAGCTAAAGCACGAGACGCTCTTTCAGTTTCTATTTTTATTTTTGAAAAAATTTCTCGCGTTTTGAATTGTGCTAATAAACTTTCGAACGCTATTCCGTTTTTCTGTAACAGGCTGTGCCATCCAAGGACACCTAACCCAAGTGCCCGGCCTTTCTCCGCACTGCGTACAGAGTTCTCGAATCCCTTCATATTCTTTGCCTTCTGAATAAATTCTTCCAGCACACCGTCCAGGAACCAAGTTGCGTCGTAAATTAAATTCGTATTCTTCCATTCGTCGTATTTGTCTAAGTTTACTGATGACAAGCAGCAAACAAAACTATGACTTTCATCTGTATGTAATACAATTTCACTACAGATATTAGTCATATGCACTTTTAAACTGTTTTTCTTATAAGCTTCTGGATTAGCTTTGTTTGTATTTCCTTTAAATAAAATGTATGGTTCTCCAGTTGCTTTGCGCTTTTGGAGAAGCTTTGACCATTTTCTTCTTGCGTCAGGATTTCCTTGTTCAAGGTTTCGCATAAATTTATCGCCAACGACAGCACACTGGTGTAAGTTAAGAGATTGCCTGTTGACATCGCCTTTAGGTTCTCTGATTTCCAACCACTCTTCAAAATCGTTGTGTTCAATATTGATGTTAACACTTGCAGCTCCTCTTCTAACGGAACCTTGGTTGGTCGCGAGTATAGTTGAGTCGTAGATTTTGCAAAAAGGGACAACGCCGTCTGATGTTCCATTACCTGTAATTCTAGATCCAGCGGGTCTAATCATATTAATGCCAATACCAACACCGCCGCCATGCTTGGCTAATAGCATCATTTCTAAATTCTTCATACCTATTTCATTAATGCTGTCACCAACATCAATTCCAAAACAACTTATAGGTAAACCTCTATCTGTGCCAGTATTTGATAATACAGGCGAAGCTAAACATAACCATCCATCCCATATATACTGAAAGAAACGATCAGCCATTTCTGGCTTATATAATCTTCTAGCTACAGTCTTAGCAACTCTCCAATAAGCATCTTTAGGCGTTTCACCAGGCAATAAATAACCACCTGTTATTGTTTTTTTGTAGACTTCTGTATCACCCCAAATAGGGTAATCTTCGCCTTTTTTCCATTCGTTATCCCACATAATTATATAAATAAATTAAATAGCCTATTGCTACATTCAAATTTACAGCTACTAAATTCCATTGTTTTAAAACTAAAACCTGCGGAGTTAATAATAAACCAGCTATTACATATGTTATTGCTCCAATCTTACCATAACTTAATAAATGAGGAGACATCATCATAAAAGCAGTGCCCATATACCCTAATCTGAAAGATAATCTTTCTACAGGTGATAATTTTTTTTGTAATACAAGAGCTCTTAAAAATCTTTGTTTAAAACGATATTCGCATTTTTTACAAGTGCGTTTACCATATCTAAATTTATCAACTGATTTTTCTTTATGACATTTATTACATTTTCTCATTACCAAATATCTTCAAAATCTTCGCCTTCGTTTGCTTTGGAATAATCAGTCGGACGAACAGCAAAAAAATCAGTATGAGTATGCCCCCCGGTAAGATGATAGAACCAGTCAAGATTTGACGCTGCTTTTTCGTTAAATTCAAAGTGTTTCCCGTGGTCGCTGTAACCAAGCTCTTGCAATTTTTCATTGAGACGCTTTCTAATGAATTGTTTAAGATCGTAGGACTTAAGATTTTCAATGTCTCCTTGCTCGAACATTTTATCAATATATTGTTCTTCTGCTTTAAGCATTGTTTCTGCTGCTTTGAGTACATCTTTTTCGCAATCTTTTAATAATTTAGGGTTTTCTTCACACATATGTCTGAATAAACGACAACCCATTTTGCTGTGTAGCGATTCATCACGTACAGACCATTTCATTTGTTGACCTATTCCTTTAAGAAGATTACGTAATTGAAAGCTGTATAAAACAGCAAATGCTGAATATAAGCTTACGCCTTCTGCAAATGCACTAAATATTGCTAGTGAACGACCAATCCCAACAGGATCAGAACCATTATAGCTAACAAGATTCTCAAACCGTTCCGCAGTTGCGGGCTCATGTAAAAATGCTTCAAAATTTTCAAGTCCTAATGTTTCATTTAAATAACTATATGCTACGGCATGAATGGTTTCTTGTGAACCAAACATCATGGCCATTTGTTGTATCTCATGTTTAGGGAACCACGATACAACTTTTTGGGTCCAATAATCAGATACAGCACATTCCGTTTGTGCAAATCCCAAAAGTATATTTCCAACCAAGTTCTTCTCTGCTTTGGTAAGTTTTTCATTCCAATCTTTGACATCACCTGACATTGGTATCTCCGTATGAAGCCAAAAAGCTTGTGCTTGTTTAAGCCACCCTTCTGTATAATATTCTGGGTATTCAAATGGTTTGTATGGTATTCTTTCATCAAATAGACTCATCTTTGTCTTTATCTTTTTTATATTGTTCTTTTAGTTCTTCTAAAGCTTTATCATAATCAGGTAATTTTTTTACAAGCTCCATAGTCCCAATACTTAAATCTTTAAGATTGTTTACTTCATTAATAAGTCTTGTAACAGCTCCTCCTAAAGCTTCTACTCTGTTTTGCATTTCAATTAGCTTTGACTCTTTCATTCTAATATTTTTTTACTTAAAAAAACAGGAGAACCGTCCTTAATATAAGCAATTATATGTTTATCACGTTCTTCAATTTTTATATCATCCCCTTGTTTAAATCTTGATGGATAATTTTTAATTAAATATTCTTCTATTTTATTCATAATATATAGTTAATATAATTTCTACAAAAGGAACATAAAAAACATGCTCTACAAATAGCTCTGATGGATAACTTCTAGCTCCTAAAAGTATACCCGGGTATAAACCTATACCTAATTCCCAGCCGGTCATAATCTACTTTGTTCAAAATAATATAATAGCATTTTCATATGAAAATCTATTCTCTCTGCGTAATGATCAGGTAACTTGAATTCCGTGTTTGTTGTGGATTCTAACGATGTCACTATATCTAATAATTTTTTTATTTAATAACTGTTTAATGTCTCTTTGCAATATACGTTTGCTATACATCAGCCTCGATTGCTTTTTCTGCTGTTCTTTATCAAAAGAATTGTTTGATCCACCTCCTTCTGGTTTTGCGGCTTGTAAAGCGTCTTTCCAATATTGTTTTTCGTGAGCCATAATTTAAATAATTTCCAGCGCAAAGGAAAAGACTCATTTGCTCTTCCTTTGCATTCTATAATATAATCTTTTCCAACAAAATCAGGCGTATACTTTATGCCTAATATTTTTTTATTACCTCTGTTTTTATATTCTCCTTTACCATTTGATTGCTTTTCAAAAGATTCATTTTGAAAATGAAAAGATTCAACCAATTGGTAAGATTCATTTTCGTAACCCTCAAATAGCTTTTCTTTTTTTAAAGCCATATAAGTATAGCGCTCAAGACCAGAGGCAAATTTAATACCATCATATGATATTTTTTTTGCTTGAACTGGTCCGCGCTTTTTGGATCTTTTTTTCATGTTCTATTTGTTGTCCACATATCACCGAAGTCTGGCTCAGGATATGCTGATACAGCTTCAGGATCAACTACATTAATATCTTTTATATAACATTCTTCAATTTCATCTCTAAGCGACATTTTAGCTTTTTCAAGATAATTTACAGCATCCATTAATTCTTCTTGTAAATGAGTTAGCCAAGCGTCTAATGGCTGGTCGTCGTCATACAAAGTAACGCCGTATTTTTTATAACCAACATCAGAACGTCGCTTTATTTTATTTACTACTTGTTCTATAATTTTATCACGCATCTTTTACAAATGTTCCGTTAATCATTCTACCAGTTCTACTAGATATTTCATTGTAAGCAGAATCAATACAATATTCAATTCTGGTACCTGCCAATTCGGCGAGATTAGTAAGGACAACAACGCAATCACCAATAGCATCAATAATCCCGTCTTTGTCATCCTTAAGAATAGATTGAGATAATTCTCCAGTCTCTTCATATAATTTTACTAATTGTGTTTTAACATCACCTTGACTAATTAAATTACGTTCATTAGCCCAGCTTCTTATTTTATCAAATACTTGTAATTCATTTGACTCTATATACTTTTCAAACGGACCGGCTTCTGCCATAGCTTTGTTATAAATATAACAGGTAGAAGGGCCAAACTGACTAGTATAAGCATTACTAATGACCCAATCAATTTTATCTTGAGCATCAAGCTTGAATTTTCCATAAGGTGTATTTATTTCTAAATCTGCTAGAAACGTACCATTTAAATCTGATTTAGGTATTTTAAATGTTGTTGTAGCGTCTGATGATGTATGTTTTTTCATTCGTTTAAATAATTTTTTATAAGGTCTTAAATCTTTTTTATAGCCATATTGCTCTTGCAAAATAGATTCAGCATTAGATGCTTCGTCTATACTTTCAGTTTCAAGCAATATTTCGTATTCATTTTCTTTATAACCTTGTTGCTCGGTTACTCTTCGTTGCAAATTTGTTGTGCAACCAATTTTTTTTCCGGGTATGTGATATATATAATACATTATGTTGATAATGGTGCTTTAATTGGTTTTAGTGGGTTATAATCTTTTAAGATTATATCTTCATGCTTTGGCATAACAATTGGCCAGCTCAATCCAGCTCTTAATTCTATTGTAGGTAATTTTTTATCTTTCCTATCAAGGTATTCTTTTGCTTGATCAATATGATTATTATACAAATGTGTATCACCTAAGAAAGCTGTTAATCTTCCTGGTTTATAACCATTGCCTTTAGCTAACATTAATAATAGTAAACCGTACATTGCAATATCATAAGGTAATCCTAAAAATACATCAACAGACCGTTGATTCCAAAGCAAGTCTAATTGGCCATCGTTAATATATACTTGAAAGCCGTAATGGCATGGAGGAAGTGCCATATCAGAAAGATCGTTGGGATTCCATAAGCTAACCATGAGGCGCCTCGATGATGGTTCCTGTGTAATTTGCTTGAGTAATGATTCAAGCTGATCATGACCATTAAAGTTCCTAAGCTGCTTCCCGTAAACTGGACCCAAAGTATTGTCTGATCTACCAGACCTCTTGTAATCATCGTCCCAATAATTAAGACCGTGCTCGTGCAGGTAATTAATATCAGTCTTTCCTTGAAGGATCCATAATAATTCCGTAATTGCATGATTAAAATATATTTTTTTAGCTGTTAATAATGGGAATCCCAAAGCCATATCATGCCTAAGTACTCTTCCGAAGACAGATCTTGTCCCTGTGCCAGTTCGATCTTTCTTTTGTGTTCCGCCATAGAGTACTCCTGATAATAATCCTCTGTATTCATCCTGTACGTTTATCATAATAATATTTCATTGTGTTATATAAAGCTTGATATACATTGTCTATAGTATAAACGTTAGGCGATAAATATGTTTTTTCACCGCGCTTATATGGACCAATAGCTATTTCAATACGCCATTCTTCTGGATACATTCCTTGTTGTGTTGGTTTAGTAGATATTCTAATATCATTATCCACACAATACTTATACCATTTTTGTTCATCTTCATTTGGCGCATAGTCTATAGAACATAAACCTTTATGGTTTTTCTTTTTAGCATTTGATTTTAATCCGCTTCCCATGGCATAACATAATCATTTGTATCCTCAACTGGTAAATAATCACCACTATTGTGGTCCCATTTAAAATGAGCTTCAGCTTGGTTTTCACCTAAGTTTTGAAACTTTACTTTAAGCACCTTAACTTTGACGGTTTTTTTATTGTAATCGCGATGAACAAGTAAGCCGTGATATGATGCATCATACCATTCACCGCCACCTTTAATGCTATACATGGTTGGTTCATCAATCGTACCATCTTCTTTTTTATGCATTTTAGTTGGGTGAGCAACTATAATAACTAATACATCATATTTTTTAGCAAATGCTTCAACCCTTGTTAAATATTCCATTGTTGCGTCCGGTATACTCATAGCACTAGCTCCTTGCATTTTAACTTTATTATAGGGATCTATAACCAAGCATTTAATACCTTTACGCTTTACAAGCTCTGCACCCTTTTTTAATACAGCGTCAAGATCATATCTTTCATTTTCTATAAAATAAAAGTTATCGTTTACTTTGCTTATAATGTCATTCCATCTATCAGTGCCTATATCGTTTTCTTTAGGCATCCATCCACCTATCTTGCGTATCAGTTTATGTACATGTAAAAATGTTGGTTTGTTTTCAGGAGAAGCAAAAGCTGTTTTCCAACCATATTTTAAGTTGTATCCCACCACCATTCGATCAACAAAGTCAGACTTGCCACTGCTAGGAACGCCTGTAACGGTGATGAATTGTCCTGTGTAAGTAGAGAATATGCTATCAAAGTTATTAAGGCCGATTTGATAACCAGGTTTAAAACCTTCATAAATAAATTCTTCGAGTTCATCATTTACATCTTTTAAAGTTACTACATTTTCTATTGGTACAGGCTTAGCCTTATCAATAACGCTACGAAGCATATTGCTCCCATTCCCAATAAGAAATTCGTTAGCATCTTTATATGCGTCGAAGCTAACCGTGTAGCATTTTTCCGCTCCAAGTCTTCGAATAAGCTCTTGTTTAAGCGCAAGTCCCGCCTCATCTTCATCAACTGCGAGTATGATTTTTTCTTTTGTCTCGAAATAATCAATACAGGAATCCAAGTAATCAAGGTTAACATTGTTAATTGTAGCTCCATTTGGTACGGATATAACAGAATCAATACCGCTTTCAATAAAAGATAAAGCATCCATCTCCCCTTCCACAATAACCACATATTCATGGCCAATAGTACGGTCAATATTGTAAAATACCTTTTCGGCTCCCCTAACCAGTTTAAAATTTTTCCTACCATCTCTATACTTTATGTTTATAAGTTCATTATTAATAAAGTAATTAAATTGAATTGTATTTTCATTCTTACCAGTTTGAGGCATAAACTCAATACCTTCAGTTATTTTCATTTTAACTAAAGTTTTTTGGCTTATGCCGCGAGCTTCAAACCATTGTATTGCTCTATCACTTAACTCAGTATTATTTTTCCATTCAGGTTTAACATATTCTTTTAAGCTATCAGATTTTCTTTTAAATGTATGTAGCTGAAATACTTCATTACAATTCATACAAGTACCGAGACCACGTTCCCAATCATACATAGCACATTTAGCTTTTTGATTTTTAGGCTGGCGGTTGTGCGAGCAGAGAGGGCATATACCCTCCCGCTTGCCAACATCCAGATCATATTGATTGAAATTATCAATTTCAAAACCGTTAATCTCTGTTGTATTCATTTAATCTTCTATTGTAGTTATGTTACCTTTATCGTCTATAGAGATATTTATATAGTCCTCGTCAATCATTAGAAAGGTAGATCAGGTTCAGACTGTGGTGCCTGCATATTAATAGATTGCTGTGCTGCGTTGTTTCGTTCAGCGGGATCTACATTTGTACCATTAGTCCATACGACTTTAACATTACCTAAATATTCTTTAGATGCTTTAGCATCTCTTTCATCTTTAGTTTGCTCTGTCATAATATAACCCGAATCTCCGTATTGTCCAACCTCATCATTTAAAACAACAGTTACTGGATAATACTTTCCTTTCTTACCTTCATATATTTTTGATTTATTAATCTTTGTAAGATCAATACTACCTGAAATAATACTTGCCATTAGTAAGATGAAATTTGGTTAAACATTCTGCGCATTTGATCTTTGTTTGCGCCTGTTAATCTGCGAAGATTATCAACCGCTTTAACATGCGTTTGATTAGTGTAAAAATTGTTTTCACTTGTTGTGATTCCAGTTACGTCGCATGTTCTTTTTCTAGTTCTTGGCATAATAAAAAAAATTAAATTAAACAATAAATTAAAGTGTCTTAGAAATATAATATTGACTTATATCAGCTCCGTCATTAACAAAAAATTCATTATAGATTTGAACTGCTTTTGCTACTTTGTTAGCGCCTGATTGTATAAAACGATCAGAGCAATCAAACAAACCTAACTGATGTGTGTTCTTGTCAATAACTAAAAAGATTAATTCATATCCAAACATTTTGGAATAAATGTATGCTTGGCTATCGTAATTAAACTTATAAGCTGAGCTTGAAAAAGCATTTATATTTCCAGTTGTTTTTAAATCAATTACTAATTGCTCAGTATGATTTACTATATCGGCTTTGCCTTTCCACATCATATCTTCAAGCTCCACAATTCCTGGCTTCTCATATTCAACATCGCCATCTTGTATAAGCTGTCTAAATAAATCGTTGTCCATAACAATTTCACGCATAAGCTGGATTTCGTCAGCTTCTTTTTCAAGTAAGCATATATCACCATCAGATAATTCTTTATACTCTTTGGTGTTGCGTGTTGAAGACTTTGATATTTTAAACTTATCAAGTTTATGTGGTTCTAAAATACAAGTGTGAAAATACCCACCAACAACTAAAGCGGGTGTCTTTGGTTTTTGTTTTTTAAAATCAAGTGGATTATTTAATAGCGCATAGATGTCAGAATTACTTAAATATGTTTTACCAAATTCCCCGTAATAATTATCATCATCACGTAATTTTTCTATAATCTCTTGTTTATCCATTCTTTAATTGTTCTAAAGCGTCAGCTTCAATATTATATTTATCTTGTAATGTTTTTAATAAACCTCCATTACTTAAAAACTTTTTAGCTTGATCAATATTTTTTGAATTGATTACAGGCTTTTTAGAGGCCATTATTTTATTTTCTAATGCATTTACCTTCTTAGCAAATCCGTGATCGTTAGTAGCGTCTGAATCAGCTGTGTCGTCAATCAAAAGTAAATTACCCAGCGCATATTTTTTACCATACGATGATGCTGAACCAAATTGCTGAGGTACTTGCATACCCTTTTGATTTAAATCAACACCAACAATAGCAGTTGCCTGTATTTTTTGATCGCCATCAACCATACTAGCTACTGAATGTATAATAGGTATTCCAGCCACCTCGCTAATGCGTTCCTCTACAGTAAAATATACATTGTACTTTTTGTTCATAGGTTTCAATGCTTCCAATATATCTTCAGCTGATCTGAAGTTATATTTACCAAAAGAATTGTACCTAGATTTTTTAGCTTTAAACTCTTGCTGAATTAAGCTTAGTTTTTCTTGAATTGTCATTTGATATAAATTTATGAGTTAAATATATTCCATTTTTATAATAAGTTATAAGGCCATCGCCAATAATATAACTTACAGAGTCATCTATATAATCACGTGCTTTCATACTTTGTTGTGTACTTTAGTTTAAAAGATCGTAAACTATACTGTTGTTTTTAAACAACCTGCGTTTATATGATTTATCTAACTTAGCAAAACCAGTGTTAACGTCAGACAAACCATTAATGCAATCGTATTCATGATATATATTTGTGTTTCTGTTTACGCCTTTACCAGACAATCTTTTAACCGATAGGTTAACTACTTTAGATGAAGAAACAGCTTTTGTAGCGCTTATAGTATAATTAGCTTCTTTCATTTTTAAGTTTTTGTCGATGCTAACAGCATCATTAGAATGTTTAATAAAAGGTAAAACATCAATAGTATTAGATACTAATTTGTATTTTGTTTTAAATGTATTCATTGACATATATAATATAGTGCAAAATTTTTCAATTGGGACGCTAATTTGAATAAATTTTCAATTTATTTTCAGCATATTCATAAACCTTAGATGAAGACTTAACACCATTAGTAACTACGTAATATGCTAACTCATTTAGCGCTTGCTCGTTAGACTTTATTTTTTTAAGTAATCGTTGTTTTTGCTTTTTTACAGCCTCAGTATTGGTATGAAATTTTTGAGCTATTTCAGAAATAGTTTTAGGTTTAGAATAAACATCATCAATACCATAAAGCATTAAGATCATTTCTTTGTATTTAGGTAAATGCTTGTCTAACCATGTTTCTAAAAATATTGCAAGTTGCTCATAATCATAATCATATACTTCATCTTCAATTAAAGTAAGCACGTTATTATCAAACCAATGCGGAAATAAAACTGTAATAAAACCCATAGCATCATTACGTCTTGTTTTATTTTCATTATCCCATATACCTTTAATTGGTTTTTTAGTACCGTCTAAGTTTTTCTTTACTTCATCTTTGACTAAACCAAGTATACTTTTTTTAAGATAATTACTAATAGCTTTTTTACGATCAATATCATCTTCTATTTTATCTATATAATCCCAATTAATATTACGCCAGGATTTTATTAAAGCATAGAAGGCTTCTTGCATTAGATCATTAATATTCATAACGCCAATTGCAGAATATTCTTTTGAAAAGCTATTTGCAATATTTATAGCCATTTTAAAATACTTTTTAGGTATTTGGCTTTCAACTTTCTTTAAAGAAGATATGTTTAATGCATATATTTTCTTATTAAAGTTTTTCATTTTTTTCTTTTATTTTTTCTTTCTAAATCAATTTTAGATTTAATATTAAAAACATTTGTTTTAATTATATGTTTATAAAGCTGGTATGCTTTCATATGCGGTTTCGGTTTTAGTTATTATTCGTTTTTTATCGTGGATATAATAATTCCAGTATGCTTCAACACTGTCATTAGGCACCTTATATTCATCAGGCATACATTGAGGAGGCTGAGTGAATGGATCAGTTGGTATATGCTTTGGCAACGTGTATAGCAAATCGCGGCAAGTCATAATTGTTTTATGAGTTTTGCCATAACGATTTGAATACTCACGACCAAGCTCAATCATATATTCATAAGTCCACATATAATTTTCAGCGTTAGCTCGTACCCATATAGAACAAGGATGATTTACATGAACTTTTTTATATGGTACATAAGAAGTATCATAATCATTTTCTTCACCCAATACGTGATGCGCTGTACAAAGCATTTGAGCAGCCTCTAATGGCATTTTAACTACATGCCTATTATAATGATAGCTAACTGCTTTTTTAGGATCGTTATGAAGATAAAATATATTCATTAATATAAAGGTTTAGTATATTCAGGATCGGTTTTCCAATGCTCCATCAAATGCTCGCCAGTTGAATTGTCAATATAATATGTTTCGGTGCCTATTGTTACAAATACCGAATGTTCGGATCGTACATCTATAATCATATATAATTCCAAAATGAATCGACTTGCTCGATATAAGTTAAACCATTCTTTTTAAAGTGTAGCGTTTTATTTTTATCAAAGCTTGGCGGTATGTCGCCAACATGATAAGGTTTAAATTCTACTGTTCTGTTTGTTAATGTATTTTTTAATTTAATATTTTTCATTTAATAAGGTTAATTTAACATTTTTCCATTTGCCGCCTGTTCGTGTAGTATCAACTAAAAGATCCACACGTCTACGCCATCTTTTATTCATTCTATCTTTTACTTCCCATTCACCATCAAGTGATGAATTAGTTCCAATGATTAATACACAAGTGCCAAAGACAAAACCTCTACGTTCTAAATCTCTGGATACTGCTAACCATCTATGCTTGCCAGGGTTTAAGCTATCTATTCTAGCGCCCGAAGCAGTTATAAAAGGTGTGTCATCGGTTTGTTTAGGGTCAGCATGATAAATAGTTACAGTAACTAATATGCTTAATAATATTTTACTCATAATTACGGATTGCTTTAGCTCGAGGAAAACGATAAGCACCCGCAGGTGTACGCTCAAAATACTCGAATGTTAATGTTTTGCCAATAAATTCTTTACGATTTTGCCAAGTTGTTTGACGCTCAGGAATAGTAAGTGTTGGCCATGGAACTTCAACTAGTCGATTGTCTGAATCAACACCGAGGAATTTACCAAGGCCGTGTTTGAATTTGCCTTTACCTTGAATGAAGCCAGTGATCGTGATCTCGGTGTCCGACCAATCTTTAACTTTTTGCAAGTTGTTTGATCGTCGCTGGTCGTAGGGGTTGTTGTTGCGTACAATTGAACCTTCATATTTGTTTTGTTTATTTAGTTTATGAAATTTATTTAGATCGTCTTGAGAAAAGATAACATTAGTGTCAACAGTTTGAATTGAACGCCAACCATAAATTGATTTAAATTTAATAATGTTTAGTGTTCTGTCGATGAATTGTTTTTCTGCATTCTCGCCATCATAAAGGTCGTAGCAATGGAATTGTAAATGAGAAGACGCCTCGAATTTATCAGCTTGTGACGGTTTTTGCTTTCGTACAAGTGAGATGATCTTATTAAAATTATCGCGAAAGCGATGATTGTAAAGCTCGCCATCCAAAATAATATTAGGATTGTCGTTAAAGAAAGGCTTGAGCTCTGTAAGAATGTGTTTAACATTATGAAATTGTTTGTGATTACGTGAAAAAGCGCCGTCTTTTGTAATATAGCAACGTACGCCGTCAAGTTTTGGTTGAATAAAATAAGTTTGTGTTTTAAAATCCAGATTTTCTGCTACTGGATTAGCTAGCATTACTTTAAAGTTTGTCATATTCTTGTTTGATTTTTGCATATATTTCTTCTAATTCTGTTAATAATTCATATTTTTCTTCTTCAAGAAGTTTTTTTCGCTGCTCATTTAATGATTCTAATTGAGCTCTAAGCTTTTCTTTTTCAGAAGGATGCTTTATATTACCAAAAGCATCAACTTCATAATGAAAAAATTCTTGAGGTGTCATAGCGTCATGCACCCTAATAGAGTTATCAAAATATTTAATAATATTTTTTAAAACTATTTCAGATATTTGCTTGGCTATTTTTTCAATTTCTTCTGGTGTCATTTGTTAATTTTTTAGCAATATAAGTTGAATAAGGTGGCCTGCCATCATCAAGTCTTTCAGCAATACGCAACCATACTTTTAAATTATTAAGATCACCTATTATTGTTTTATATGTTAATTCAGGCCAAGCAGCATTATGTCTATTGCGAAATTGTGTACGCACACTTAATCTATAATGCGCTATTTTGGCTATCAATTTAGCCTCAATTCGATCATCAAGATAATTATTCGTCATCAGTATGTTGTTCAATATATTCATTTACTTCATATTCAGGTAGATAGGTTTCAATATCAGAAACATATACTATAGCTTCAGAATCTAAATCTTTAATTCTTTCAATAATAGAATCAAAGTCAGGTTGATAATAAAATACGTCATATTCAAAATCTAAATTTCGTTCGTCATTTGTCATGACATGCACATCATAGCCATCAGCTGTAAGCCATTCGCTAATTGTAAGATCAGGATGGCCTCTGTAATCTTCTGTAATTTGAGCTACGTTTAATAATTCAGCTAGTTTTTCAATCATCATATTTAATTTAAAATTAGTTGCGGTGACAGGATTCGAACCTGTGACCTCGAGTTTATGAGACTCGCGAGCTGACCACTGCTCTACACCGCTAAAAGTTAGGGCCTCACCATTGCTTTTCGTTTACCCTTGCAAGAGGTACGCCGGTTTTTTTGGCCCTATATAATGGCCGAGGGCACAGCTCATTACCTGTATTTTAACTAGTATATATCGCTCGTCAGCGACCCTCGGTGTAATATTGCTCCCTAAAGGTTCTCTTCAATATTACTTTTGTGGACGTGGTAGGAGTCGAACCTACGTTTGCTGATAGTGTACTTTCGAACTTTGTCAGCACTTACCCGTCACGCCCAAAATAGTTATAATATGCGTAGTATCATTTCATCGCCTGTGACATTTATAACTATTTACGTCGCCAAGATCTGTGCACTGCTGCACTCGTTGCTTGGTCTACAACTTGTATTTCTAAAACCTGTTTACTGCCAATGATCGGTACATAACTATATAGCTGTGTATCAGAGCATTGCACACAATTTCTATAACCCATTTCAATTCGAACTGGATGAACTTTATTACCACATTTACAATATTTCATAATTGTTGGTTTAATATATAATTTATAACTTGAGAGGGTGTGCCCGTCATTACACGCTCTTCGTTGTATAAATCTTGATAAACTAGTTTATAAAACTTTGGCTTGTGTATAGCAAATGGAGTGTTGTATTTATTACCCGCCATTTTCAACTAATTCTGTAGGTTCGTATTTATTTTCAATATAATCAATTAACTTTACAGTAAAGTATTCAATAATATCATTACCGTCAAAGCCGTCATCAATTAATGGCTTAAATTTTTCAATAGCATATTCAACTTGCCATTCATCAATTAGTGAGGACATTCTTTTGAATTTATTTTGTAAATCAATGTAAGTTTGTAGGTTTGTATTTTTATTCATATTTATTAGTTATTAATTCATTAAACATTTCTTTAATTTCTTCACTTATATTATCACGATCAAAAATATTTTGCTGTGTACTTTTCATATTAAAATTGATTTTGTTTAAAATATTCACGTATTTTATTCATAAG
>Ga0255777_10000251_pt1 | contig 50303 bp, 36 predicted proteins | sample 101ome_15_FD_179975 | JGI IMG/M metagenome (GOLD analysis project Ga0255777, IMG submission 179975) | Coastal salt marsh microbial communities from the Groves Creek Marsh, Skidaway Island, Georgia - 101402AT metaG (version 2) | ecosystem: Environmental > Aquatic > Marine > Intertidal zone >... | reverse complement strand
TAGGTGGATTTGCAGAACACCCCAGCGGCGAACTGTTTACAAGATGGGTGCAGCTGGGCGTTTTCCATCCTTTTACCCGCGTTCACTCTTCAGGGCATCACGGCGACCAAGAGCCGTGGTCTTTTGATGAACAGGTCTTATCTATTACCAGAAAATTTGTTGAGTTACGTTACCAACTTCTCCCTTATATCTATACCATGTATTACAACTATGTAACCTATGGGGATCCTATGATCAAACCTTTGGTGTATTTTGACCAAGAGGATGCTCAAACTCATTACCGATCGGATGAATTCGTTTTTGGGGATCAATTTTTAGTTTGTCCCATTCAAGAACCCAACGCACTGGGAAGAAGAATGTATATTCCCAAAGGGAAGTGGTACAATTACTGGACAAATGAAGTGGTTGAGGGGGGAAAAGAAATTTGGGTAGCAGCCGCAATGGATACCCTGCCTTTATTTGTTAAAGAAGGAGCAATTATCCCCAAGTATCCCGTTCAACAGTATGTAGATGAAAAAGAAATTGACACCTTGCATTTAGAGGTGTATTTTAAGGAAGGCAGAGAACGCTCTTTAATTTATGAAGACGCCCATGATGGGTACGATTACAAAAGAGGAAAATACCTTATTAAAAAACTAAAACTTTACGGAAAAAACAAAGCGCTGCTTATCGATCAATTTAGAGAAGGACATTATGAACCGCGCTATAAAAAAGTAAAATTAAAGTTTATAGGACTGCCTTTTAAACTTAATAAAATAACTGTAGATACCGAAAAGGTTAGCTTAACGGAATTGCAGTATAACAAGAAAGAACAAACCATCGTTGTCGATGCAAACTTTCACTCATTATTAATCAATTAAAATTTTAATTTAAATCAATTTTATCATGGCTATTAGCAAAAACTACCTCAAAACAAAACCCGTTTGTAAAATCACTTTTGAAGTTCCTTCTGAAGCAGAAAGCCTTTCTGTAGTGGGAGATTTTAATAATTGGGACCTTCAATCTACCCAATTAAAAAAATTAAAAAATGGGAAATTTAAAGGAAACATCAACCTTGAAAAAGGAAAACAGTATGAATTCAAATACGTTGCAGATGGGACCAATTATTTTAATGACGAACAAGCAGATGCCTATCTCTTTAATGATTATGCCGGTTCTGAAAATGGAGTATTAAGTCTTTAATTTGAAAACTTATACTTTAGGAGGAGGTGAAGCCAGTAGCTTTACTCACTCAAAACCATAGAAAAAGCCCTGCCGTAAAGCAGGGCTTTTTCTATTTTGAAGCCAAGTAGGCTGCTCTTATTCTCTTTGCTGTTTTATGTTCTCCTGTATGACTCCATCCTGGGGGATAAAAAATATATTTTAATTTATTAATAAACCCGGGAGCATGTATTACATCTTTTGTAAGGTTGATAATTTCACCAAAATACACATCGATAAAATTCCCCGAATTAATGGGTCGAGTTAATCCATATTTAATCTCCATTTTGGGATCCTCTTCTTGATAAGTGCCAAAAATCCGGTCCCAAATATTTAAAAGATTACAATAATTGGTGTCAATATACAAGGGATTACTGGCATGGTGAACCCGATGATGCGAGGGTGTAAGCATAAGCTTATTTAAAAACCCAAAACGCGCATCCCGAATTAGATTTTCCCCTACATGTATAAAGGCTCCATAAGTGCCGTCTATAAACATGATGGTAAATAAGAGTACGGGCTCAACGCCTAAAAAAATACAGATAGAAGTTCGGATTAAATCAGCATAGGGTGCCTCTAAAAAAAAGTGAGCATGGGTAACGCTTAGGTTCATCTCTTCAGGAGAATGGTGGGTGGCATGCAAGCACCAAAGTAGGCGAACTTTGTGGGCCAAAAAATGATAAATAAAATGGGCAAATTCCCAGGCAATATATCCGTAAATAAACCAATACCAAGTCATCGATGTTTGCAAAAGCGCTAGCGGTTGAAAAACTCCGATACAAAACGCCACTACCCCCAGCGCTATAAAACGACCGACAATCCGGTTAAATAAATAAATTAAAAAAATGACTTTATAAACCTTGGTTTGCGGCTTTTTATAGATAAAGCCTAAAATGAGTTCTAATACAATTAAGAGTGGAATTACAGGAATAATGAGCGCTACTATGCCTTCATAGGTCATGAATTTCTCTGCTTCTCCCTGGGTGAGAATTTCGAGAAATTGACGAACACCAAAAAACCCCACTATCTCACTCCACAGGTTATTTAATAAATCCATCTTCTATAGTTTTAATCGTTTTTTAAACTTTTAAGTGAATGACTTGTCTAAGTCTAAAATTACAAATTAAAAACTGTTTGGTTTTCTTAGAATCATACTTTATCAAAAAATTAAACCTAATTTTGCAAAAAATTTAGAGAAAAAGAAAAGCTTCAGAATAATCCAAGACATCTTATTTAGGGAGAACCTCAAATAAGGGGCTGTATTATTTGGAGCGAAATTAAATCAGCAAAAAGCTATGTCACAAAACCGACTGAAAACGATCAGGAAAATTATTTTATCTGTTTCAGGAATTGCAATTTTAGCCATTGCATTTTCACTTTCCAGAAAGATAGTAGACAGCAACCCGCCACCGAGGCGTCAAGCAGAAAAGACTATAAAAGAAGTATACTACAGCCAGGTGCTAAATGGACCTTACAAGGTTCAAATTCCTGCAAATGGCGTTCTTCAGGCCTACCAACGCATAAAAATCACTTCTCGAGTACAAGGGGTGATGAATACCATAAACCCTTTATTCAAGCCAGGACAGTCTTATAAAAAAGGCCAGACCTTAGTTCAAATTGAAGCTTCAGAATTTCGTTCTAATGTAATAGCGCAGCGTGCCTCTTTATTCAATTTAGTAACTTCTGTACTTCCAGATTTACAACTTGACTTTCCCCAAGCTTATCCCATGTGGAAGGAATTTTTATCTGATTTTGATGTAGAAAAAGCAGTTCCTTTTCTCCCCGAAATGGATGAAAATACGCGTCTATTTATTTCAGGAAGAGGTATTATATCTTCCTTTTATTCCCTTCAGAATCTTGAAAAAAGCTTAGATTTTTATACACTGAATGCCCCCTTTGATGGAATACTTGTCAGTGCAAATGTAACGGAAGGCTCATTAATTAGACCTGGACAAGAATTGGGAGAATTTATTGCGCCCTATGCCTATGAGCTCAAAGTGGCCTTACCTAAGTCTTATGTCGAAAAAATTGAGGTGGGAGCAGTTGTTGATTTAAAATCAATAGATACACAAAAAGCATATAAAGGAATTGTAGCCCGCATCAATGCGAAAGTGATTACAGAGACTCAATCTGTAGACGTATTTATTCGGGTCAATAGTAACGAACTTAGAGAGGGCGTTTATATGGAAGCCCTAATTGGTGCATTAGAATTTCAAAATGTATTTGCACTCGATAGAGGGCTGCTCAATGGCGACCAAGAACTTTATATCATCGAAGACAATCAGCTGGTATTAAGAAAAGTTGAGGTTCGTCATTTCACAGATGCGTATGCCATTATTAGTGGTTTGGAAGAGGGAACGGCTGTGGTCGCACAGCCCATAATTGGTGCGTATCAAGGAATGGAAGTTGCCCCTTCCTTGCTTTCAACAAAATAGTCCTCTTCTATGAAACAAATCATCAACTATTTTATAAAATACCACGTTGCTGTTAATGTGGTCATTCTGGCTTTTATTTTATTTGGAACAATAGGGGTTCGTTCGCTAAAGTCCTCTTTTTTTCCTCTTACAGAATCTCATATCGTACAAATTACCGTTACTTATCCAGGCGCTTCTCCTCAAGAAATTGAGGAAGGAGTAGTATTGAAAATAGAAGACAATCTCAAGGGCTTGGAGGGTGTAGAGCGCGTCACTTCTGTATCTCGTGAAAATAGTGGCTCTATTACTGTAGAGGTCGAAAAAGAGCGTGATATTGATTTTATGTTATTGCAGGTCAAAAATGCAGTAGATCGAGTGCCTAGTTTTCCCTCTGGCATGGAGCCCTTAGTAGTAGCAAAGCAAGAACAGATAAGATCTACAATTAACTTTGCACTCAGTGGTGAGAATATTCCTTTGCTTACTTTAAAAAAAATAGCACGTCAAGTCGAAAACGACATAAGGGCAATGGAGGGTATTTCTCAAATTGAAATTACCGGCTACCCAGAGGAAGAAATTGAAATTGCGGTAGAAGAAAATAAACTTTTAGCTTATAAATTAAGTTTTACTACAGTAGCTCAGGCTATAGCAAGAGCCAATATTATTGTAACAGGAGGGCGCTTAAAAACGGATGCTGAAGAATTCCTCATCCGAGCCAAAAATAAATCCTATTATGCAGATGAGCTCAATCAAATAATCGTTGCTTCACAGCCTGACGGCACACTGATACGTCTGGCTGACGTAGCGGTTGTGAAAGATCGCTTTTCTGAGACCCCTAATGCTTCTTATATCAATGGAAACCTCTCAGTAAATATTGGCATAAGCTCAACCAATACAGAAGATTTATTGTCTAGTGCAGAGAAAATCAAAGCCTATATCAAAGAGTATAATGCTTCAAGAGACAATCTACAGATTGAAATTCTTAGTGATCAATCCATTTTGCTCAATCAGCGTACCCAGCTGCTCATAAAAAATGCATTACAAGGAATGCTCTTGGTCTTGATTTTTCTCTCTTTATTTTTAAATACACGACTTGCCTTTTGGGTGGCTTTTGGTCTTCCGATTTCATTTTTAGGGATGTTTATTTTTGCCCCCCTATTTGGAGTTACTATCAATGTGCTTTCTCTTTTTGGGATGATAATTGTCATCGGGATTTTAGTAGACGATGGGATTGTAATTGCTGAAAATATTTACCAACATTTTGAAAAAGGGAAAAGTCCCTTTAAGGCGGCTATGGATGGCGTATTGGAAGTAATCCCTCCTGTAGTGTCCGCGATTATCACCACTGTTTTAGCATTTTCACTTTTTTTATTTTTAGACAGTAGAATTGGAGAGTTCTTTGGAGAAGTTTCTATTATTGTGATGCTCACGCTCATCGTTTCATTGATTGAAGCGTTAATTATTTTACCTGCGCATTTGGCGCATTCAAAAGCACTTACTAAAAATCGAAAAGAGCCAAAAACAATCAGCGCAAAGGCATTTGCTAAGCTCAGAGCAATAAATCAATTAGGAGACCGCATGATGCAATTTATGCGGGATCGTATCTATGCTCCAGTCTTCGAGTTTTCACTTAAAAATCGCTTTTTAACCTTGTCCCTATTTATTTCGGCACTAGTACTTACAGTTGGATCTATAGGGGGCGGTGTAGTACGCACCTCTTTTTTCCCCATTATAGCAAGTGATCGGGTGCAAGTAACCCTTACTATGCCCAATGGGACTAATGAAAAAATCACCGATTCTATAATAAGTATAATTGAAGAAAAATCTAAGCTTGTCGAGGAAGAACTCAATGAAAAATACCTAAAGGGCACAGGCAAAACGCTCTTTGTTAATCGAATTAAAACCTTGGGGAATGGATCATCAAGAGCTACACTAACCTTAAATATGCTTCCCGGTGAAGAACGACCTGATGTGATTCGCGCGAACATTGTATCTTCTCGTTTGGCGGAATTAGTCGGACCTGTTATCGGTGCTGAAAGTTTGGTTTTTGGATCTGGAAATAACTTTGGAGGCAGCCCAGTCTCTGTTTCTTTACTTTCGAACGATATTCAGGATTTAAAAGCTGCAAAAGAAGAGCTTAAAAAGATTTTACTTTCCAATGCCTTACTTAAAGATGTTACAGACAATGACCCTGCTGGTATCAAAGAAATTAAAATTCAACTGAAAGACAATGGCTATGCCTTAGGATTGGATTTGCAATACATTATAAATCAAGTGCGCTCAGGGTTTTTTGGGGTTCAAGCACAACGCTTTCAAAGGGGGCAAGATGAAATCAGAGTATGGGTTCGCTATAAAAAAGAAGACCGCTCTTCTATAACACAATTAGAAGACATGAAAATCAATTTGCCTAATGGAGATCGTGTGCCGCTTAAAGAAGTAGCTTACTACACGATAGCACGTGGAGAAGTACTTGTAAATCACCTTGATGGACGTAGAGAAATTCAAGTCTCAGCAGATTTAAAAGATCCCATCAATACTTCTGCTACAGATATTATGAGTGACCTTCAGCAAAATATCGTCCCACAACTGCAAGCCAAATATCCTTCGGTCAGTGCTTCTTATGAAGGACAAAATAGAGAAGCGTCAAAACTTTCCGCCTCTTTAGCCTCTGCAGGAATTCCGATACTTATTTTAATCTATATGACTATCGCATTTACTTTTAGAAGTTTTTCACAACCAGTCTTATTGATTCTCTTGGTTCCATTAAGTATCACGGGCGTGGCGTGGGGGCATTGGATCCATAATTTCCCATTAAATATTCTTTCTATACTTGGCATTATTGCACTTATTGGAATTATGGTAAATGACGGACTGGTACTAATTGGGAAGTTTAATAATAACCTCAGGGCCGGACTGTCTTTTAATCAGGCACTAATAGACGCTGGAAAATCTCGTTTTAGGGCGATCTTTTTAACGTCAGTAACTACTGTAGCAGGACTAGCGCCTTTGATATTAGAAAAAAGTAGGCAAGCACAGTTTCTCAAACCCATGGCTATTGCAGTATCGTATGGGATTGCATTTGCCACTTTACTCACTTTAATTGTACTTCCGATCTTTTTGTCTTATAACAACCAAATCAAGGTTTATTTTAAGTGGTTAAAATCAGGAGATTTTCCCTCAAAAGAAGCGGTAGAACGTGCAATTATCGAGCAGGAGGAGCAGGACAAGACTCAAGAAATTAAATCATCTAATACCCAAAACGCATGAGACAGGGCTCTATAATTATTTTTTTATTCTTTACTATTTCCAGTATTCAAGCACAATTATTGCTCTCAAAAGAAGAGGCTTTGTCTTTGACTTTAGAAAATAATTTTGGTATTCAAATGACGCGAAATAGTTCTGCAATCGCTAAAAATAACAGCGCACTTCTCAATACAGGCTATTTACCGACACTCTCCGCTACAGGAGGGGCCAATTACAACACATCTAATTCAGAAATTGGCTTCCCTGGCCAACAACTAGAGGATGGGTCTCCACGGCCTAATTTAAATTTAGACAATCAAGAAACCCAGCGTTTTAATGGAGGGCTTAATTTCAATTATACTTTATTTGATGGGTTAGGGCGCAAGTACACTTATAAACGACTCAAAGAACAATTTGCATTGAGTGAATTGCAGCTTAGGGAAACAATTGAACAAACTATTTTACAGCTTTTTAGTGTATACTTTAATGTAGCCCGATTAAAAGAAACGACTGCAAATTTAGAACAAACCTTAGCGGTTTCTAAGCAACGTCAAAAGCGAGCTGAAAGTGCTTTCAATTTTGGACAAACCAATAAATTGGCGGTATTAAATGCTCAGGTTGATGTAACTAATGACAGTATTAGTTTATTGCAGATTAAACAAGAGCTTAGCAATGCAAAACGGGATCTAAATTTGATTATGAATCAGCCCATTGAAACTGAATTGGACGTAGAAACTGCGTTAACTTTTGTCCCTGAAATTCAAATTGAACAATGGTTAGAAACCGCTACTGAGAATAATGTGAGATTATTACAACAACAGCGCAACCAGCAGATCAATGCCTATGATTTAAAGGTGAGCCAATCTGGTTACCTGCCTACACTCGGTTTGGTAGGATCTTATGGTTGGAATTTAAGTCAAAACCCTGCTTCAGCTTTTTTTCCTGGAACGACAAATACGACTTTATCATTAGGAATTGGCGCTTCATTAAGCTGGAATTTATTTGATGGAGGGCGAACCCTCACACAAGTTAAGAATGCTAAAATTGCTGTAGAGAATCAGAATTTGCAAGAGCAGGAGATCCAGCTTACTTTCGAACGTGACTTGGCCAATGCCCAACAGAACTTCGAAAATGCAGTAAAGATTTATTTAATTCAACAAAAACAAGTAGAAACAGGGACCTATAACTTTGAGCGTTCTCAAGCTCAATATGCTTTAGGATCAATTACTGCAATTGAATTTAGACAGGCCCAAATCAATCTTAGAAATGCACAAATTCAGCGAGCAGCAGCCAAATATCAAGCCAAATTAGCAGAGCTTACTCTCATTCAACTTAGTGGTCAGCTTCTCAATATTGAAATCTAAAAGTAGATTGAATTAGCCGCTCGTTTAGATGAGTCATTATTTACTTTTCCCTGCTTAATGCCTCAGCTGTAAAAGGCTAAAATTCTTTATCTTAAAATGAAATTTAGTAGCTGTTTATTTTTTATTTTTGTGTAGAATTTAAAGAAAGACTTATGGCCTTTGATATCGAGATGATCAAGGAGGTGTACAGCCGCCTACCCGAACGTGTTGCTGCAGCAAGAAAATTAACCGGAAAACCGCTAACAGCAGCAGAAAAAATATTGTATTCCCATCTGTGGCATTCTGAAGCACCAAAGGTTTTTAAAAGAGGCGAAGACTATGTAGATTTTGCTCCAGACCGTATAGCCTGTCAAGATGCAACAGCTCAAATGGCCTTACTGCAATTTATGCAGTCAGGAAAAGCGAAAGTAGCTGTGCCTACTACGGTACATTGTGATCATTTAATTCAAGCCAAGGAAGGAGCGGTACAAGATTTAAAATCAGCCAACAGCACTTCGGCAGAAGTCTTTAATTTTCTAGAATCTGTTTCTAATAAATATGGAATTGGATTTTGGAAACCAGGCGCTGGGATTATTCACCAAGTAGTTTTAGAAAATTATGCTTTCCCAGGAGGGATGATGATCGGTACAGACTCACATACTGTAAATGCGGGTGGTCTAGGTATGGTTGCCATCGGTGTAGGAGGAGCCGATGCGGTAGATGTCATGGCAGATATGGCTTGGGAACTTAAATTCCCAAAACTCATTGGCGTTAAGCTAACGGGTAAGCTCAATGGATGGACAGCCCCCAAAGATGTCATTTTAAAAGTAGCAGGTATACTTACCGTAAAAGGCGGTACAGGCGCTATTATCGAATATTTTGGCGAAGGGGCAGAGTCTATGTCCTGTACAGGTAAAGGAACAATCTGTAATATGGGTGCAGAAGTAGGCGCAACAACCTCCACCTTTGGCTATGATGCTTCTATGGAACGCTATCTCAGAGCGACGGGTAGAGACGATGTGGCAGATGCCGCAAATGAGGTGCGGGAATATTTAACCGCCGATCCCGAAGTTTATGCCCATCCTGAGCAGTATTTTGATGAATTAATCGAGATAGATCTCGATCAATTAAGCCCGCATCTAAATGGGCCTTTTACGCCTGATTTAGCCACTCCAGTAGCAGAAATGAAAGAAGCTGCTCAAGCTAATAATTGGCCAATAAAAGTAGAATGGGGGCTCATAGGTTCCTGTACCAATTCTTCTTATGAAGACCTTTCAAGGGCGGCCTCAATAGCAAAACAAGCGGTAGAGAAAAAACTAAAGACGAAAGCAGAATTTGGGATTAATCCGGGTTCTGAACAAGTGCGCTTTACAGCTGAACGTGATGGATTGCTTTCGATTTTTGAAGAACTTGACGCTAAAATTTTTACGAATGCTTGCGGACCCTGTATAGGCCAATGGGCGAGAGCGGGTGCTGAAAAGCAAGAAGCAAATACGATTATTCACTCTTTTAACAGGAATTTTTCCAAACGTGCAGATGGAAACCCAAATACACATGCTTTTGTAGCCTCTCCAGAAATGGTTGCCGCTGTAGCTATCTCAGGGAAACTGGACTTTAATCCGATGACAGATAGCTTAATCAATGAAGAAGGTGAAAAAGTAATGCTTGATCCCCCACAAGGAATGGAACTTCCAACACAAGGTTTTGAGGTCGAAGACAATGGTTACTTGGCCCCCGTAGAGGACAGTTCTGCGGTAGAGGTTATCGTAAAGCCAGATTCTGAAAGACTACAAATTTTAACGCCTTTTGCTCCTTGGGATGGGTCTAATTTGATGGGCGCTAAGCTCCTCATCAAAGCACAGGGGAAATGTACTACCGACCACATCTCCATGGCGGGCCCTTGGTTACGCTTTAGAGGACATTTAGATAATATTTCCAATAACTGCTTAATTGGTGCCGTAAACGCATTTAATGAAAAGACAAATTTTGTTAAAAATCAATTGACAGGAGAATACGGGGGAGTCCCGGATGTCCAAAGACAATACAAAGCAGCAGGAATTGAAACAGTAGTCGTAGGGGACCACAACTATGGAGAGGGCTCTTCTAGAGAACACGCTGCTATGGAGCCTAGACACTTAGGCGTTAAAGTAGTATTGGTAAAATCTTTTGCAAGAATTCACGAGACCAATTTGAAAAAACAAGGAATGTTAGGAATTACTTTTGCCAATGAAGCCGACTATGATTTGATTCAAGAAGACGATACCTTTAATTTTATAGACCTGGCAGATTTTGCACCTGGTAAGCCCCTTACTATTGAGGTTGTTCATGCAGACGGTTCTTCAGATACTGTAATTGCGAATCATAGCTATAATGAGCAGCAAATTGAGTGGTTTAGAGAAGGCTCTGCGCTAAATTTGATAAAAAAGCAAAACGCCTAATAATTCTATAAATTTTAAAAATAATAAGGCCCTAACTAAAGGGTCTTTTTTTATAAACTTAACCAATAAGTGAATTTGAGATTAATTGATCGAAAGACCGGACCAAATTCTCTTGTATAATAATTGTCATTATAAACCAAGTATAAATCTGACAGTGGAGCAAATCGCCATTGTAATCTTGAGTTAACACCTAGGTTCTGAGATTGGTTGCTGTATTGAACGAGCGTAGACCAAAAAAGTTGTTTGCTTAAAGTCAACTCTAATTTTGGACTTACCAGGATAATATTTGCTGAAGGATAGGGTTCCGGAAGTCGAATTTGATTATAATCCCATAATAAGCTCATAATGACTTTGGGCTGAATACGAAATTGGGTATTGCCTTTATAGGCAAAACGTGTACCGTTATAAAAAGACCCGTATGAAAATTGAGAAGAAAAATTAAATAAACGCGCTACATTAGATTGATATTCTACAGACCATTCATTGAAGTTGTAGTCCCTATTGGCATCTAAGGGGACTCCATTTTCAGAACGCGTGGGATCAAAGGGACTGGATAAGTATACATATTGGTTTCTTAAGACAAACGAAAGTTGATCTTGTTTTTTAAACTCTAAATTGTATTCTACTCTTTTAAAGTGATCTGTTTTCTTATAATCTAAGCTTTGTTGCTGCCAATTGTAATTTGATAATTCAATATTATGTGAATTGACAATCCCTTTTTTTGGATAAAAAGTGCGCGCCGCTGAGATTCCAGTTTTGATAACGCCAGCCCGAGGAATAAATCCAAGGTCTGATCGGTATTCTTGGTCTACATATACCCACTTTGACGACAAACGCCAAATACGCGTATTATAGGTCAGTTCGGCACCAGAGGAAAGATTTCCTTCCGTGTCATTGGGCTGAAAAGATTTGTGGGTATAAAATTTACCTGCCCAGTTATTATTAGCTGAGTTAAGGTTATAATCTAAACCTATTACCCTATTGTATTTGTCCTCTTCTTTTAAAAAATCATAGTCTTTAATGCTTTCTCGATTGATAAAAAAGGCACCTATTTGTGACTGATTAAAAATTTTCCTTTGAAGTGCAATCATCGCATTATTATTGGAAGCAATGGCATTGGCTTGGTCTTCTTGATTTTGAATACTCAATACGCCAAGTCTCCAGTTCTCATCCAGCTTTCCACTTAATCTTACACCTCCTATGATATTGTTTTGAATGGTATTTCCATTTGCATCTCTTGCAATTCCAATTCTTCTTGAAAAAAAGGGAATGGCTTCTCTTAGTCCCCCGAAGTTTCCAAAAAGGTCTCTATTATCAATAAAAAACTGTCGCTTTTCTGGCAATGAAATTTCAAAACGGGTAAGATTGGTAATTATATCATCGACTTCTACATTAGAAAAGTCTGGATTTAAGGTAACATCTAGATTCAGACCATTTCCTACGGCAATTTTTAAATCTCCACCTACAACAATAGAGTTAGACTGTGGATTGTCATCAAAGCTGTTAGATGAAAGCCCATTTATATATGGGATCAGGTATAAAGGGGTTTTATTTTTAGTGAGGGGTTCTTCAAAGACAATTTCTCCGATAAAGCCTAAGTTAATAGGAATTTGGTTTTGAGGGACAGAAGACCAAGAGCTTCTCTCATTGGTTTGCATGTCATATCGGTAAGATTGAAAACCCCAGCGTTGACTTCCTTCAGGGTATTTTAAGGAGTTTAAAGGAATGGCCATTTCTATTGAGAAAAAATCTTCCTCCCTGATGGTTTCAGCTTTCCATTTTATATCCCAAGTCAAATTAAAACCATTTATTGTAGTACCTCGGTCTGATACCAGCCCCTCCCGTTGTACACCATAAGCACTAACACCAAATAAAAAGGCATTCTGTCCATCTCTAAAGGTGTCAAAAAGTACCGTTATATTATCATTAGATCGTGCACTAAAGTCGCGTCTTAACGAGTTCACCATGAAATTAGCGGCAACTCCTTTGGCATAGCCCCCAATATAAATATGGGTATCGTCGTATAGTAATTTAACCTCAGTTTGATTTGTAGAACGAAGTGAGTCTGTGGGGAACATTTGCCAAAAATTAGTGGCAGTGTCGGCCTCCTTCCAGACTGCTTCGTCAAGACTTCCATCGAGCTGAATATTTGCTTCGATTTTCTTTACAAAAAGCGAACGTTTCTCAGCCTGTTGACTGTATCCCAATAATGAATTTAAATAAAGAAATAATATTAGTAAATAGTTGTATTGAGAAAAGTTCCGATAGCTCATTTACTAATTATTGATAAAAAAGGGAAAAAGTAAATTTTTCAAAAGAGGGGGTCGATACACTTAATTCGAATTAGAATATTTTTTTGAATAGCGTTTCCAGAGTTCGGTTTGGTGGGTTTCAAGACTAATATCACGGCCTCCAATCCAAGCCTTGTGGATTTGATTCGTTCTCATATCCAAAGCATCTCCCTTAGAGAGGAAAAAGGTCGCCTTTTTACCTACTTCTAATGTGCCGAGTTGGTCTTCTATTCCTAAAATTTCTGCTGCATTTGAAGTAATGAGCTTTAATGCAGTTTCTTTATCCATACCATAAGCCGCAAAGCTTCCCGCATAGAAGGGAAGGTTACGCGTATACATACGCTCCATGCGCCCACTTACATCAATGCCTACTAAAATACCTGCCTCAGTGAGTTGAGCGGCCAATTTAAAAGTTCCTTTGATGTCTTCATCTTCGCTATCAGGTAGTCGATGTGGTCTAGAGGCAATTACTGGAATACGATGCGCTTTAATAAACTCGATTTGATGAAGGGCTTCATTTCCCCCAACAAGGACAAGCTTTTCAATTCCTATGTCTTTTAGGTAGCTAATGCCATCCACAATTTGTTTCTCATCTTCAGCGTGTAAGTAGAGCGTCTTAGTTCCCTCAAAAAGACCTTTCATAGACTGATAAGGCAAATGAGTAGGCGTTTGGTCGGGATCATACACTTTTGCATTTTCAAAAAAACTTTTGATTTTTTCGATGGTTGTTAGATAGTTTTTATTGTTTTTTAATGCGGGATCTTCTCCTAGCCACCACCTTCCTCTAGAATAGGGATTGGGCCAATTAAGATGTATGCCTTCATCTGTTTTTACTAAGGCATCTTCCCAGTTCCACGCATCTAGCTGCATGACTGAAGAGCTTCCAGAAATCTGACCACCACGAGGAGTAATTTGTGCCAAAAGTACTCCATTAGGACGCATACTTTCTACTATTTTAGATTCTGCATCATACGCTATGGCAGCGCGCACATGAGGCAAAAAGTCTCCTAATTCGTCATCATCTCTTGTTGCACGCACTGCATCAATTTCAGCAAGCCCAAGAGATGCATTTAGGGCGATAAACCCTGGATAAAGATGAGTGCCCTCGGCATCAATTATTTGTTCATAGTCGGTTTCATCAGCCTGGGCACCCACGAATGTGATGATTCCATTTTTAAAACCTAAAGCGCCCTTTTCAAGGGTGGTTCCATTACCCAAATGAAGCATTGCATTGGTAATTAATATGGATTGTTCTTGAGGGTTTGCTGGAGTTTGCTGACCGATAACTGGAAGCCAGAGTATCAGTAATAATAGATTGTAGAATTTTTTCATGTCTTTTTTAGTCTAAAGTTTCACAAGTAAATGCTCTTTTGGCTCCTTTTGGAGGAGCTTGTGTTTCAGCTCCATTTTCTTTAGCCATTAGCATTTGGCTAATAAGAAGTCTTTTTTCTGACTCAATCGCTTGAAGCTGATCATTAACTAAGGCAGAATCGTAATAAACGACCCCTTCAATAAGAGTCTTTTCAGCTTTGGCATAGATGGACAGCGGATGATCTGACCACAGTACGAGGTCAGCATCCTTCCCAATTTTAATACTTCCAATCCGATCATCAAGATGCAAAAGTTTTGCAGGATTCAAAGTCACAAATTTCCAGGCGTCTTCTTCAGAAACCCCTCCATACTTCACTGCTTTTGCAGCTTCTTGGTTCAGGCGTCGTGACATTTCAGCATCATCCGAATTATAGGCAACAGTCACACCCGCTTGGTGCATAATGGCTCCATTAAAGGGAATGGCATCTTTTACTTCATTTTTATAGGCCCACCAATCTGCAAAAGTCGAACCACCTACTCCGTGTTTTGCCATTTTATCTGCTACTTTGTAGCCTTCTAAAATATGGGTAAAGGTATTTATCTTAAAGCCAAATTTTTCAGCCACCTTCATCAACATATTTATTTCAGATTGCACATAAGAATGACTTGAAATAAAGCGCTCACCTCTTAGTATTTGAAGTAAAACTTCCATTTCAATATCATAGCGCGGTTTTTTTGTCTTTGCTTTTACTTTTTTAGAGAGGGCATTATACTGATCCCAAGTTTCTCCATATTCTTTGGCGCGTTGAAAATAGTCAATAAAAACTTGTTCCACCCCCATTCGGGTTTGAGGAAAACGGGAATAGCTGCTCCAGTTTGACTGTTTTACATTTTCACCTAAAGCAAATTTGATGAAAGGAGCTGCTTTTTTTATTAGCATATTTTCTGCGGATTCGCCCCATTTTAATTTGATAATCGCTGAGCGACCTCCTATGGGATTAGCGGAACCGTGTAAAATTTGAATAGTAGTCACCCCTCCTGCCAAATCTCTGTAGAGACCAATATCGTCAGGTTCAAGTACATCTGCTATACTTACTTCTGCAGAGGAGTTCTGCCCGCCTTCGTTGATACTTGAAGCCCCCAGGTGGGAGTGCTCATCAATAATCCCCGATGTTAGGTGCTTTCCAGTGGCATCAATTATTCGAGCATCCTCAGCTTCTAACGAAGCGCCAATAGCAGTAATTTTACCCCCGCGAACTAAGACATCGGTATTTTTTAAAATTCCTGCTGCCTCATTGGTCCAAACCGTTGCATTTTTAAATAGCAGGGTTTCAGATTTTGGACGTTCAGCAAAGCCATAGGCTTTATTTGGGAAGGTCATAGGTACAGGATCGTAATAGGTAGGGGCTTTTGATTCTTTTTGATTTTCTTCGCTTTCCTGCTCACTTACAGTCCATTGGATAGTATGGCCAGAAAAATCTTTACCTTGCCCTTGTTTGAATCCCTCCTGATTCATTTTACTGCTTAACTGGGCATATACTTTTTCTTTTTCGTCCATGAGGGTAAGGGCCAGCCAATGGTCTTTATAAGAAGCTTTAGTCTTGTATTTCAAACTGTCGCTTTTTGCTGAAATACTAATTTTTTCTTGGCTGTTTTTTATCTCGAGTTCGATGGCTTTATCTCCCATTGTCAATTTGTATTTACCATCAATATTTTTGATGTTGTGATCCAAAATAATATGGGGGGTACCCTTCACCCAATTTTCATAAATTTTAGTTTGGGTATCAAAAAGAGGACCAGAAGTCACAATAAAGTTCGCCAGTTTTCCTTTTTCTAAGGAGCCTATATGCTCTTCTTGTTGAAGTAATTGTGCGGGGACTGTAGTGAGTGCTGCCAATGCTTTTTCTTCTGAAAGGCCATAAGCAATCGCTTTTTTGAGTCTAGGCATTAAGTCTTTAGGTGTTTTCAACGCATGTGTGGTCAATGCAAAAGGAATCCCTGCTTTTTCAATTATTGCCGGATTCATAGGCGCTTGACTCCAGTGGCGTAGTTGTGCCAATGTTACTTTCTTCAGTAATAGGGGATCCTCTGTATTATAAGCGTTAGGGAAATCTAGAGGAAGGATTAATTTGGCTTTATTTTGTTTGAGTTCTTCTACAAGCTCATATTCTTGACCACTCCCTACCACTGTAAAATTCAATCCCATTTCCTGCCCTACTTTTACAGCCCTCAGTGTATTTAATTTGTCAGAAGCGTCAAAAAATTTGGGCAGCGCTTTATTTTCTAATGCAGCTTCAATTGCCAAATCCGTATGATCGGCATTTTTGGCCTCATACCAGCTTGCATCGTGATAAAACTGTCGGATTAATGCGATAGCACCCATAACAGAGCTCGGATAAGATTGATTTGAGGTACTACTCTTTTTAAAAGAAAAGTGCTCTGCCGCTTTTGAACTAATAAAGCGCTCACTGTCAGGAAGGGCATCGCTTAACGCCAGAAGAAGACTTGTTCCTCTGTGAATGCCATTCATTCGATGGCTATTTACTACCCCAAAACCTGCATTTCGCATGCTTTTTGCTTGAGTGGGATTATAGGTATAATCGGTTAAAGCATTGTAATCACTCAATATATGATCATTCCAATAATACCCTTCCCGACTCGCTTGGTATTGAGCACTACGCCCCGAGTAGTTATTTTTTATTTCACTTACCCCGAAAGAGCTATTTAACTCAATAAATGAAGGATAGATATGGGTGCCTGATTTATCAAATATCCGAGTATTTTTAGGAAGTTCAATATTTTGACCAACCGCTATAATTCGACCATTTTGCTCCAGTAGCGTCGCATTCTTTAGAACAGAAGTAGGGTTGAGATGAATCGTAGCATTGGTAAATGCTTGATAATTAAGTTCTTTAGTTTTCACCGCTGTGTTGGTGGGGAAGTAATCTTGTGCTTGCAATACACCCAGCTGTAAAATACAGAGTAGTAATAATCTCCTCATTTGTTTTTTTTTTTTGAAATTAATGTAAATTCTATTGACCTAACCTTTTTTTTATAGCTTATTTAATAAGCGCATAAAATCCACTTAAAATAATTGAAAATTAAACTGCCATTTTTTCAAGCAACTCTTTTCTGAAAGACTGATAATCACTTGAGATTTGTTCGATAACTTCTTTGGCTTCTTTACTATCCACCATCTTAAACCAATCCACAGCTAAGGGATGAAATTTCATGTCAATATATTTTTTACTCCACATAGAAAATTCATAAAGAACAGGGTAGAGGTCTATGCCACTGTCTTTTAAATAGTAGATTTTTATTTTTTTATTTTTTGGATTGTGTATATACCCGATTATATTGTAATCAATCAATTTGTTCAAACGATTGGTTAAAATATTGGTTGATATTTTTTCAGGCGAATTTCTAAAATCGGTAAAAGTATTTCGTCTTAAAAATAAATCCCTTATAATTATTAAACTCCAAGGATCTCCTACAAGTTCCAGTGTAGTGCTTATGGGGCAGGTGGATCGATTATTTTGTATTTCTATCACAATGGCGCTTTTTTTATAAGACAAAAAAAAACAAAAGAGGTTTAAAATAAAAGCCTATTTAATTAAAATAACAACTTTGTTAATTGCAAGTAAAAAAATTATTATATTAGTCTTGTATTTAATACACCATAAACCAATTTATTTAAAGAGCCGCCAGCTTGCTGGCGGTTTTTTTTAATTCTGATAAAAACCTAAAAAATTTTTAATATTAGCGCATCATCAGTTGTGTGTCAGATAATTAGCTCCGCATAATAAACTAACTCCCTGCAATAGGAGAGCCGAAAATTCCTACGGCTAATTCTGCCCATATGATAAAAAAGAGGATTACAACTCCAACAATCATGAGCAGAGGGTATTTTAGTGCGCTTTTTTTATTGCGAATAAATCGGATACTAAATCCCAGGGCTAGCAGTAAAACACCCATGATTAAAAAATCAAAAAGTGACCAATTGACTTCAGTAGAAAACTGCATTGCAGTAAGTGGAATCAGTAGGAGTAATAAAAGTGAGTAGGGTGAAAAGGATAATTTTTTAAGCATGCCTTTAATTTTGAGTTAAATATAAAAAGATTTTTACGCCTGATTCTCTTTCGCTCTTTTAAAAACATAAAATAGTTCAGCAGCAATTTCAAATGAACGTTCATCGTATTTAGTTGCTTCTAAAGGAGTATTATCAAATACTTTAGGGTCTTCATAGCGTAGTGCAATACGCGCTTCAGCAGCCGGAATAAAGGGGCAATTTTCATCGGCATGGGCACAGGTCATCACTGCTGCAAAAGGATCTGATATGGGTTCCTCATCAAGGTGCTTTGAGAAAAGTAAAAGGGGTTTAGAATGAGCGTCAAAGCTAACTGTATAGTGAGGATTTTCTTTTCCCTTGCTTTGTACCTCAAATCCAAATCGCTTGATTGAGGCTACAGCACGTTCATTAAAAGCTGTAACTTCCACTCCTGCAGAAGAGGAAATAACGGGAATTTTAAAATAAGCCGCAGCTAGCTGCGCCCAAATCTGAGCAAATTGACTTCTCCTGGAGTTATGGGTACAAATAAAATTGAGCCTTGCTGTTTGTTTCGTCTTCAGCTTATTTTGGATATAATTGGTGAGCTGATGAAGAAAGACTTTTCTTTCTTCATCAATGGGTGTTATTAATGCCTTTGAAATCAGTATTTTGAGCTTCGGATACATCTGGGTTTTAATAGGATTGTAAAGTTCGGTTTAAGTCCTGAAAACAGCTCTTTTCTTATATTAAATTAAGGTTAATTAGGAGTGCGAACAGCCATACATTCAATCTCTAATTTCGCCCCTAAGGCCAATCCGCTTCCAGCAAAAGCACTTCGAGCAGGGAGTTTTTCTTTATCAAAAAAAGTGGCATAGACTGCTGACATTTTTGGCCAATCTTTAATATCCTCAAGCATACAGGTACATTTAAAAACTTGACCCAAGTTACTATCCATTGATTCAAGAAGGCTTTTGATATTCATCATAATTTGTTTTGTTTCGGCTTCTATTCCACCCTGAATAAGTTCCCCATTGGGTAAAGTTCCAATTTGCCCTGAGAGATAAATAATATTATTTACTACTGTAGCCTGTGAAAAAGGCCTATTCTTAGCACGATGTTCAGTGCTGTTGATATATTCAATTTGTTGTGAATAGCCCCATGCAGTAATGACTAGGAGTAATAAAAGAAAGTAATTTTTCATTGTGAGGAAGTTATTTTTTTGAATTTATAAAATTAATAAAGAGCAAGGGCAGACAGTAGTGATTTTTTCATTTTTTGTAACTTGTTGAATAAATAAATCCTGTGAAAATTCTCAATAAACTTTTAATCTTAACTCTTTGTTCTCTTATTTTGGCTTGCACCTCTCAAGAGCAATTTGATTTAATCATACAAAACGGACTCGTTTATGAGGGTATCATAGCGCCCCCCCAAAAAACAGATATTGGTATTATAGGTGATCAAATCACTGCCTTGGGCGATTTGAGTCACAAAGGGGCGAAAAAAATTATCGATGCGAAAGGACTAGCAGTAGCCCCTGGTTTTATTGATCTGCATGCGCATTTAGAACCCATTTTTGATTTATCTGATTGTGAAAGTCATATTAGGCAGGGTGTAACAACCAGCTTAGGGGGGCCAGATGGAAGAGGTCCTTTCCCCTTTAAAGCCTATCTAGACAGTTTAAAACAGCTTGGTGTAGGGATGAATGTCGGTTTTTTAGTGGGTCATAACACCATCCGCAGGGAAGTTATGGATCTAGATAATAGACCCCCCACGGCAGAAGAGTTAGATGAAATGAAAAAAAAGGTGCTACAGGGAATGGAGGAAGGGGCCTTTGGTATCTCTACGGGACTTAAGTACTTACCGGGTAGTTTTTCAGCTACTGATGAAGTCATTGAACTGTCAAAGGTAGCGTCTCAAAAAGGAGGGATTTATACTTCACACCTCAGGGATGAAGGTTTAGAAGTCATTGCTTCTGTAAAAGAAGCCCTTACAATTGCCGAAAAAGCAACCATCCCAGTTATCTTAACCCATCACAAAGTGATCGGAAAGCCCATGTGGGGAAAGAGTAATGAAACCCTGGCTCTAGTTGATCATGCCCGTGCCCGTGGATTGGATATAAAAATAGACCAATATCCCTATAATGCAAGTTATACTGGAATCTCTGTTTTAATTCCAGTATGGGCAAGAGCAGGGGGGAATCAAGCGTTTATTAAGCGCCTAAAAAATCCCAAACTTCGTGACAGTATCAAAAAAGGAATTGTTTTCAATATACTTAATGACCGAGGGGGAGAGGATTTAAATCGTGTCCAATTTGCACTTGTAAAATGGATGCCGGAATTAGAAGGGAAAACATTGAAATATTGGTGTGAACAGCGGGGCTTGCCACCCACGCCTGAGCAGGGAGCAGAATTGGTCATAGAAGCGCAAGTAAAGGGTGGGGCGAGTTGTATATTTCACGCAATGGATGAAAGTGATGTGGTCAATATTATGAAGCATCCCCAGACCATGATAGCATCTGACGGCAGATTGGTACAATTAGGCAAGGGACATCCACACCCTCGATGGTATGGCACTTTTCCCCGTGTTTTGGGGCAGTATGTCCGGGAACGTGGGATTCTCAGCCTTTCAGAAGCCATTTATAAAATGACAGCCTTACCCGCTGCTACTCTTGGGCTAACCGATCGTGGGCGAATTGGTATTGGTAATAAAGCAGATCTTACCTTATTTAACCCAGAAACAATTCAGGACAAAGCGACATTTGAAGCGCCACACCAGTACTCTGAGGGTATAGAATATGTAATAATCAATGGAAAATTAGCAATCGATCAAGGAGCATTTAAGCCCATAAAAGCAGGTCAGGTATTGCTAAAACCTTAAGTCTGATCTCTTATTTTTGATAAACTCTTACATAATCTACTTCCATGATGTCTTCTGTAAAATCTGGCGCTACAGTGCCTCCCAGATTTCCCCCCATGGCGATATTGAGTAGAATATATTGGTCATTATCAAAGGGCCAATTTTCGAGTGTTTTTACTTCTGGAGCATAAGTAAAATATACTTGATTGTCTACAGTGAAATCAATTTTTTCAGGGGTCCACTCCATTCCGTACTCATGGAAATTAATTGTCACATCTGACACATCTACTTGTTTGACGACAGTATCGGATCCATAAGATGCAGGGGTATGTATGGCACATTGGACCATTTCAAAATCTTCAAAAAGTTGTTCCATGATATCAAGTTCACCGCAGGATGGCCATCCTACAGTCTCTAAATTGCTTCCTAATGTCCAGATAGCTGGCCAAGTTCCTTGAGCTCGAGGTAATTTTGCCCTAACGACTACTTTACCGTAAGTAAATGAAAATTTAGAATTTAATCGCGCTGAAGTATAGGCCTGTGTTGTTCCTGAATGGGTATACTCTTCTTTTTTAGCTTTAATTTTTAGTGTACCCTCAGTTACATAGGCATTGTCCAAGCGATCTGTATAGTGCTGTAACTCATCATTATACCAACTACCATTATTTGGAGCAACTGTTTCTCTAAACCACTTAGATGTATCTAATTCAGGTACTGTTTGATCAAATTCATCATTCCAAACGAGCTCATAGCTCTGTTGCGTTTCTTTGGTTGGAGAACAAGAAATAATAATTCCGAATAAAAGAATTAAATAAATTTTCATTGTATAAATTTAAATGCGTTTCAAATTATTTTATGAAGAAGTCATTCAAAAATACAAATAATAAAATATTTCATGGGCTTGGATTGCAAGATCTAAAGCCTATTTTTTGTATTTTGAGGAATAATAATTTTTCTAATGAAACTCTCCTTTAACTCTCTTATACTCCAAATCGGTCTTGTATTACTAATTTCTTCGTGTACGATTGAAAAAAAACCTTTAAAGCTTGCGCCTCTTTTTACTTCGCACATGGTCTTACAGCAAGAAGCAAAAGTTCCAATTTGGGGATCTGCTTCACCAGGGGCTCAAATTGAAGTTGCCCCAAGTTGGGGTGAAACTGTTTCTACTCAAGCTGACGAAAAGGGAGACTGGAAAGTCATTTTAGAAACTAAAAAATACGGAGGACCCTTTGCACTTACTATTCAAGAGGGGACTACAGAAATTATACTCCAAGATGTTCTGCTCGGCGAAGTTTGGCTTGCCTCGGGTCAGTCCAATATGGAGTGGCCAATGTCTGCTAGAATTCTCAATCAAGAAACTGAAATCAAAACGGCAGATTATCCCCAAATCAGGATGTTTTCTGTACCCCGCGATTTAGAAGGAACCTCTCTCGATAAGACGAGCTGGATAGTAACGACCCCTGAAACAGTGAAGCAGTTTAGTGCGGTGGGCTATTTTTTTGCGCGGAAACTCGTGCAAGAACTCAATATTCCTGTCGGAATTATTAATACCTCTTGGGGAGGAACCCGTGTGGAGGCCTGGACCAGTATTGAGCAACTGGCTCAGATGGAGCCAAGTAAAGAAGAAGCCCTCGAAATTCAGTCTCAAGGAGGAGTTGAAGGATTAAAGGCATACAATCAAAAAATTAGTCAAGAAATTTTAGCGCAAAACAGCGCCTATCTCGAGGCACCTGCCTTTGCTGTTCCCGGGACCATGGAAGAATGGGAGCACTTACAACTTAATGATACCCACTATGCTGACTCAGATTTTGATGATACAAATTGGCATACTTTTCAATCAGAAGAAAGCGATTTGATAGCATTTGAAAATTTTTTTGAATCTAGAAGCTTAGCTGAAGATGGGGTTGTTTGGATGCGTAAAACATTTGATCTTGATACACCTGAGGATTTTGATCACTTTGAAGTAGAGGGAGGGATTGATGATTACGACTATACTTATCTCAATGGGAAACTGATTGGGAAAGGATTTAATTGTTGTTCAGCAAGGTCCTATGAAATCCCCCAAGGTATTTTAAAAAAGAAAGGGAATGTTTTAGCAGTTAGAATAATTGATATAATGGGTCAAGGGGGATTTAGAGGGAATATTTTTCTTAGCGGTACTGATAAAAAAAGGCAACTTGATAAGGGGGAATGGAAATTAAAACACCAAGCTTTTTATTTAGAAACTAATTTTCAAAACCATAACCTTGACCTTAACACCTTGGTAGAAAATGACAATGAGCTACAAAAGCAAATTAAAAAGGGCAAAAAAAATGGCCCAAATCTATATAGTAATTTATATCAGAATATGATTAAACCTTTAATTCCCTATACAATTAAAGGCGCCTTATGGTATCAAGGAGAAAGTAATGTAGACAATTATCAAGAGTATCAAACCTTATTTACAGGGATGATTACTGATTGGAGGGCACGTTGGGGCACAGATTTTCCTTTTTATTTTGTTCAGATTGCTCCTTATCGCTACGAGCCTCATCAAAGCTCTCAAGCACTTAGGGAGGCGCAACGAAAAACAGTAGCATTTAATAAAACGGGAATGGCCATTACTCTAGATATCGGGGAAGAGGAGGACATTCACCCGGCCAATAAACAAGAGGTGGGCTTACGCTTAGCTCGGCTCGCACTCCATAACGATTATGGCTATCAAGATTTAGTAGCTACAGGACCACTGTATAAAAGCAAGACGTTACACCCCAATGCGATCGACCTTAGCTTTGATCATATCGGCAATGGACTCATAGCAAAACCAGTTTTATCAGGTTTTGAAATTGCATCATCGGAGGGGCCTTTTGTTCCTGCAAAAGCCCAAATTATTAGGAATCAAGTTCGGGTAAGCTCCCCAAAAGTCAGAAACCCACAACGGGTTCGCTATGGTTGGAAAAACTATTTTGAGGGAACACTATTTAATTCAGAAGGGCTTCCAGCCTCCTCATTTGAGACGCCCTAATCTTAACTTAAAGTTCTAAGTAATAAAATATTAAATAATATTTTGAAAATTTTAGAAAAGAATTTAATTTAGAGGTCCGATGAAAAGTAGACTTCCTTTTTTTGAATTTCCAAATGGAGTGAATACACTCTATGTTGACGGCAAACGCTATACGCGTTCAGAGTTTGAGTTGGCTAAGAGGAGAGAAAAAAGAAGACTAAAAAACGGACGCTTTACCAAATCAATCTTAACAGACCGCTAGGTATTTGACGTGCCCGTATAAGCAGTTTTAGTTTCCTTACAATTTCAAATAATATAGATCTGAAGCTGTTTCTTCATATTTAATTTAGTGACTTTCCTCCTTTTTCTCCTGTTCGGATCCTGTAGGCTTCTTCTACAGGGAGTACAAATATTTTACCGTCACCGACACGATCAGTTGCTGCAGATTTAAGAATGGCGTTTACTGTTACGTCTACGAAGTCATCATTTACCACTATGGAAAGAAAGCGACGCTGAATTTCAGAAGTACTATAGCTAATTCCTCTGTAGACGTGACCTTCTTTTTCATTCCCTATACCTGTGACATCCCAGTAGCTAAAAAAATTGACTTCAACATTGTGAAGTGCCTCTTTAACTTCATTAAACTTAGATTTTCTTATTATGGCTTCTATTTTTTTCATGCTTTATAAACTGTGTTTTAGGAAGATTATTATATGCTATTGAATTAAGATTTTTTTTAAGTAATAGGGTGCGTTTTCTCGTTTTGTTCAGCACCGAATTTCTTATTCAGATTGGCAAATGAAAGTTAGTTAAAAAGAAAAAAACAGGACTGTTATTAATCGATTTTTTAATTACTAATAGTTAAATAAGAAAGAAACTCACACTAATTCTTATTTTTTTAAAAGACAGGGTTATTTGGCTGTCAAGAAAAAGAAATACGACTTAAAAGATTAGAAAGAGAGGCCTATACCTATATTTCCAATGAGCAAACCATTAGCATTTAAACCAGGAATAGCAGTTATTTCTTCAGAAAAACTTTCAGTGATACCTCCAGAGGTAGCTGTAAAATTGAGTCGGTCAGGAATTGTACCCATTCCATAGCCTGCTTCTACTCTTAGAAAAATAAACCCGCCCGTTTTAAACCCTAACTTTAAGTTTAATGTATTGAGATCTAAACCCGTACTAGCGGATCCTTTTTGAGAAACCCCATTCTCTTCAAAAGTTAGATTATTAAAGGTAAACTCAGTACTTAACTGTGCCATTCCTGCACTTGCATAAAGTCCTTTACCACTATTTCCAAAATAAAAGTTTATTCCATACTCGGAGTAATTGAGCGCGGTTTCTGTGTCTTCAACATCAATATTAAACGCTCCATAATCTATATAAGGAGCAAAGTGGTTGTCTAAAAAGGGAAGGATAATTTCACCATTGAATGAGACAATATTAGGGACCCCTAATTTTGTCCCTATAGAAATTAATTTTGAGCTATCAGCTGGAGGGTCGTTTTGAATTTCTTGAGCCCCTAAAAAGCCAGATACCATAATTGCGAAGAGAAAGCGTGCTTTTTTCATAAAAAAATAAAGTTTATAGCGTTAAGATACAAAGAAGTTTTAAATCGTGGTAGTTTTATTTTTTGTCTTAATAGAGCGAGAATATTATAATTTGTTTGTATTAAATCAGTAAAGATCAGTAGGTTAAAAAGAGATTATCTTTAAAATTTAAAATTTATTTACTAAATTAATACGGATTTTAATGCTACTCCATAATGAAAAAACTACTCATCTATCTACTTACAAGTGTATTTATTCTTGCTTGTGTAAAAGAGGAAGAAACCGAGGCCCCTTCTGTTTATTACGATTTAAATATTACGGCGTCTGATGGCGGGAGTGTTAGCAGTGCTGGGGGCTCCTACCAATCAGGGAGTACAGTTACTTTAACAGCTACGGCTGATGAGGGGTATACATTTTCAACATGGTCAAACGGAGCGACCGATAATCCACTCACCATTTCGGTTAATTCCAATTTGAATTTGACAGCAGAATTTATTAGACAAAAATATGCGCTTACTGTAAATATTGTCGGCGAGGGAGAAGTAGTAGAAGAAATAGTCAGCACAGGAAAAAATACAGATTACGAGAGTGGAACAACTGTTAGGCTTACCCCTGTTCCAGACGATCAGTGGGCTTTTTACAGATGGAATAACCAAATAGCTGATACTACGCTTGTGAAAGAAATTCAAGTCACAGAGCCAACCTCAGTAAGTGCAAAATTTGATTATGCCTCTGGTAAAAAAATGATTGGACAATGGAAACTGGGCTCAGAGAACGCTATAACAGCCAAATCTGGGGATGTTTCCGCTACTTATTTTATTGTCGATTATGCATTGAATTTTTATATCGTAACCTCTACAGATGAAACCATAGATCAAGATGAAATTGATGCGGCTCCATACGGAATGATAGATCCGACCTCACCTACAGAATTTAATTTAAATTTTGGTGTCATTAATATACCTGATTACTTACCAACCCAAGACGTATCTAATTGTCTTATAACAATGCCTTCAGAGAATTTTGGTAGTGCGAGTTCAGGTGCTTTTGATATGAATCTTACGATTGGAGAAAAAACAGTGGCTTTTAGTGTTGAACAATTGGAATTAGATCTTCCGCTTGCTGAGGATGGGACTATCGCTCCTCCTACATTATCAGAAGATTTAACAGACAATCCAGAGGATTTAGCAATACTTGCCTCAGCCTTTGTTGATGAATTAAAAGAGTCAACGATGGAGGTACTCCAAGATGATACCTTATTCCCTGAAGTTTGTGTTTTGGAGATTACCAGTATTGAACTCACTTCAAATAATGATGATGAGGCAATAAATTGTGAAGAAGACATTAAAGTTACAGTTGAATTTCCTAGAGCCGTATTGGCACCAGTAGACCTTGTTATGACTGATAAAGACGGGATTTATGAAAGCATAGGGATGACTCCTGTAACGGATACTCCTTCTTCATCTATTGATTTAACATCAGAGACTTTCACTCGATGGGAGGTAAATATCACAAGAAACGGAGCCTTAAATTGGATTGATGTTTCAACAGATAATACAGTAACCTTAACGGTGTCACATAAATGTTATACTGGAAGTGAAGCCCTAACCTATGACCTCTTAGAGGAATGCCCTGAAACTGAAACAGGATCAGGCACGGTTAGCTACCAAGTGCGTACGCTCGACTTAGAAACTTATGTTACCCAAGATGAGGAGAACTATGGTAAAGTATATTGTGGAGACTATCTCAAATTTGATGTAAGCTTACCTGAAGCACATAATGGAAGTGTACACCTAAAATTAGTTTATGCCAATGAAGATGAAGAATTGATTACAATCGCACCAGTGGGAAGTGTCCCTACTACTGATTGGAGTATCGATACGATTAATTTAGCAGAAGGGAATTATGGTGAAGTGACTGCCTATGTGATTTTGGATTTGGGAGCAGATAATGAAACTTGGTTGATTAATTATCTAGTACTTGACTACCAAGAGGGATTAGGGTGTGTAGAATGTGAAGACATTACTTCAGCCACCCTGACTTCGAATAATGATGATCAGGATATTGAATGTGAAGAAGACATTAAAGTTACTATTGATTTTGGTGAAGAGGTCCTCGCACCTGTAGAATTGATCATGACAGATAAAGACGGCACCTTTGAGACCATAGGCATGACACCGGTTACTTCTACTCCTTCAGCTTCTATTGATTTAACCACTGATACCTTCTCTGAATGGGAAGTAAATATCTCTAGAAGTGGTGCGCTTAATTGGATAGATGTATCGATGGACAATACTGTGACATTGACTGTTTCACAGACGTGTTATACAGGCAGTGAAGCGCTTACTTATGATTTGTTAGAAGAGTGTACAACTACTAATACAGCTTCTATCACTTATCAAGTGCTTTCTTCAGATATGGAAACTTATGTAACACAAAATGAGGAGAACTACGGTAAAGTATATTGTGGAGACAATCTCAAATTTGATATTAGTCTGTCAGAGGCCCATAGCGGAGGTGTACACTTAAAACTAGTATATGCCGACGGACAAGAAGAGTTTGTAACTATGGCCCCTGAGGGTAGCACTCCAGCTACAGATTGGACAATAGATAATATCTCATTAACAGAAGACAACTATGGTGAGGTAACCACCTTTGCTGTACTTGATTATACTTCAACAGATGAAGAAGTGCTTTCAAGTGATTTGGTATTAGATTATCAAGAGGGGGCAGGTTGTGTGGAGGATAGTCCAGTATTAGGTTGGATAAGAAAATATATTTTCAACAGGAGCACACAATGGTTTAGCTTAGGGGATTTCATGTATATAGATCCGAGCTGTAGAGAAACAAATGAACCAGATATCGTTTATACAGGAGAAAAAATACGATATTATACAAGAGTATATACTGAATTAGAATCATTACATTTTAAAGTAATTGATGGGAGTGGAACAGAAGAGGTTTTCACAGGAATACCGCTCGATGATAATAACAATACGATAGATAATTTGTATGATCCTAACCCTGATAATGCCACTACTTCTACTTCCTTCCATTGGTATTTTGATTATGAATATATTGACAAGCAAGATTCATATACCATTGAGCCCTTTATTTTAGATGAAGAGCAGTCTATCTATTCTCAGCTTTCTGGAGAGGGTGTTAGCGAGCAGGATAAGGTTAAACTAGTTCACAACGTTGTTACTGGAGAAAGAGAAGAGATAATAGGGGGGATGAATTATATGATTCAATTCCCAGATAATCCAAATGGCTACTCTTTAGGTCTAGCGAACGAGGGTCCTTACGGAACGATAAAAACAACGGATAAACTCTTATTTAATTTGGATATAGAATGTGCTGCTGCAGCTACTGAATTTAAAATTATAGTACTATATCCCAATAGTGAAGAAGAAACTATTGAATTGAACTATTCAGAAGCAGGTGGAGTTCAAGGACCCTTCTATAGCAATTATACGAGTAGCTTAGAGGGATGGTCTGTAAATACACAAAACTTAGTGGATGATGCAGGTGAAATTACCGTTACTTTTTATAAAAATGCTACTAGCGGAGCGCCTAATACAAAGATTTGGCAGGTATTAAATGACCCAACGGGAATGTCTTATAAATCCGATAATGAGGACCTATTTATTGTTCCAGGGGTTTTATCAGCAAAAATCAATGTGATACCCGGCTTATTCCAAAATGAATGTGAAGACATTACTTCAGCCACCCTGACTTCGAATAATGATGATCAGGATATTGAATGTGAAGAAGACATTAAAGTTACTATTGATTTTGGTGAAGAGGTCCTCGCACCTGTAGAATTGATCATGACAGATAAAGACGGCACCTTTGAGACCATAGGCATGACACCGGTTACTTCTACTCCTTCAGCTTCTATTGATTTAACCACTGATACCTTCTCTGAATGGGAAGTAAATATCTCTAGAAGTGGTGCGCTTAATTGGATAGATGTATCGATGGACAATACTGTGACATTGACTGTTTCACAGACGTGTTATACAGGCAGTGAAGCGCTTACTTATGATTTGTTAGAAGAGTGTACAACTACTAATACAGCTTCTATCACTTATCAAGTGCTTTCTTCAGATATGGAAACTTATGTAACACAAAATGAGGAGAACTACGGTAAAGTATATTGTGGAGACAATCTCAAATTTGATATTAGTCTGTCAGAGGCCCATAGCGGAGGTGTACACTTAAAACTAGTATATGCCGACGGACAAGAAGAGTTTGTAACTATGGCCCCTGAGGGTAGCACTCCAGCTACAGATTGGACAATAGATAATATCTCATTAACAGAAGACAACTATGGTGAGGTAACCACCTTTGCTGTACTTGATTATACTTCAACAGATGAAGAAGTGCTTTCAAGTGATTTGGTATTAGATTATCAAGAGGGGGCAGGTTGTGTGGAGGTATCCTATGAAGCGACTTTAGAATATCAAATTAAAGATTTAGAGGGCAATTGGATAACCCAAGAGCCGGAAAACTATGGCACAGTGAATTGTGATGATATTTTAAAAATTAATGTAGTCACAGAATCACCTCAAGAAAGTTTGCATTTTACTTTTCAAGATCCTGAGGGGATTTGGAATGATTTAACCATGACTCCTGTAGGAGAAATACCTACTACCGAATGGACGATAGAGGAGGTAAGTTTGGGTGATAAGTATGGTGAAATACAGACTTATGTGACTTATAATATAGGTACCGAAGATCAAGTTTCTATGAATGAAATTATCATTAACTATCAAGCGTGTGAAGAGGCACTTATTTCGGCTCAAATCAGTTATCAAATCCTAGAGTTAGGTACCGAAAACTATATCACACAAGACGCAGACAGCTATGGTACCATATTCTGTGATAATACACTTAAAGTAGATTTTACCCTTTCTGAAGCGCAGTCAGGATCTGTTCACCTGAGAGTAACCTATTCAGATGGGGCACAACAGCACATTTCAATGGCTCCTGATGGAGATCTTCCAACTGCGAATTGGACCATAAACAATATCAAGTTAAGTGGTGCTTTTGGGGAAGCTAAATTTAGTGTAGTAGTAGATTACACATCTGAAAACGAAGTTGTGATTGGAGGAGATGCCAATGAGCTAGCCATCACTTTCAATGAGTCTGCCCAAGGCTGTGACTAATCGCTTTTAGATTATTAGTTTCAATAAAGAAAAGGCTCGCTGAAAAAGCGAGCTTTTTTATTATTAATAAATGATTAAAGCAGATGGATCATCGACTGCTCCTATAATCATAAGGATTTTGAAAGTTTCTATGTATTTAATGATTATTAATAGACAGATGGTGTAGTCTTATAACCATCTGTATTAGTGTCTAAGCCCAAAAAAGGCCTTCAAATGAAGACCTTTAAAGTAGACAACTCTATTCAAATATCGAACTTTGATTTTACACCTCGAGATTTTGAAATTACCCTTCAAACTATATACCTAATTCAAAATGATTAACATCATTTTAAGTGTGTTCATTAAACCTAATAGATAATTTGCCATCTAAAATTAAAAGTGCCTCCATGCGAATTCTATTTAATTTATTTACAATAATCCTCATGTTTTCATGTAACAAAAAAGAAGACTTTCAAGAACAAGTTGCTAATGATTGTATAGGAGAATACACTACAGAAGAAATAGAAGATACTCTGGTGTCGGCTTTTTTTGGACTTGATAATGCAATACCAAGTCTATTTTTATGTAATCAACAAGCAGGCCTGTTAGATGGTATGCCTGTTAATTTTAAATTCCCATTAGATGCATCCAGTTTATCGGAAACTGATTTTGAGGTTTTAGATAGTCTTGGAAATATACATACACCTATTTGTGTTTCTATGGCCCCAGCTAATGAAAATGGAGAAAATCGAACTGTACTTCTCTTAGGTGAATTTGGAACCGCTGTTACTAATCCACCTGTTGAAGTTAGAGTTGTAGGGAATTTATTTACAACTGATATTTTATTGGGAGAGTCCGCTTGTTCAGAAATAATAAATCTAAAAGGTGTAACTACCACGAATGTTATTCCGCTTGCTGATGGACCAAGTTTATTCTTTGCCCAAAGAATTGACGATAATCTGAATGAATGTGATTCAGGCACACAAACGGTTCAAGTTGCTTGGAATGGTGGTGTTACACCCCATATAAGTGGTGATAGAGAATCTGACTTATTTCAGTACTATGTTGGCTATTCTTACTGTTCTGGAGATCTATTACCACATTTGCCTATTTCGATAGCAGATATAAATGACAACGACAACTTTCACCAACTTTGTTTTTCTACAAGTGATGAAATTGTTAAAATTTCAATGGAGGCTAACACGGTTGAAGACCCAAACCAAGACCCAAATATATACAGCCAAATTAATGTAAGTTCCTGCACTCAGTAAAACATGAGATATTTGCAGAATATTAGACCAAATTATCACTTCGGAAATAAAAAAACGGCTACACTTTATAAAAGTATAACCGTTTTATTGTTTTAGTAGCGAGGGCAGGACTCGAACCTGCGACCTTCGGGTTATGAGCCCGACGAGCTACCACTGCTCTACCTCGCGATATGAATGGCAAATTTACAATATATCTGGCTGCTGTGCAACATTATTCTAGGATGGTTTTAATTGTGCAGCTTCACCCTACAAAAATCTTTAGGGTTTTAACTCTAGCGCTACCACATAAAAAAGTACTTTTGCAAACAGAGTTTTAAAAGCATGAGCAGTATTGTTGCTATTGTGGGGAGGCCAAATGTTGGCAAATCTACCTTTTTTAATCGGATGATTCAAAGGCGAGAAGCCATTGTTGATGCAGTAAGCGGGGTTACACGCGACAGGCATTATGGCAAATCGGACTGGAACGGACGCACATTTACACTAATCGATACGGGGGGCTATTTAGAGCGCAGTGATGATATTTTTCAAAGGGAAATTGACAAGCAAGTGAATCTTGCTATTGAAGAAGCAGACGCCATTCTCTTTATGGTTGATGCTACGGACGGCGTTACCGGGATGGATGAATCCATGGCACAACTTTTACGCCGTTCTGAAAAACCAATTTTTCTATTGCTGAATAAAGTTGACAATGCTATGCAACAAGAGCAAACCTTGGAGTTTTATGCGCTGGGTTTTGAAGCATTATACCCACTCTCAAGTATCAACGGAAGCGGTACCGGTGAGTTGCTCGATGACTTGATTGCGCAGTTGCCTCAGGAGGAAGAGGAGGAAACGGAAGCACTGCCTCGATTTGCAGTTGTAGGCCGTCCGAATGCTGGAAAATCTTCTTTCATCAATGCTTTGATCGGGGAGGACCGCTATATTGTTACCGACATTGCTGGAACTACAAGAGATAGTATCGATACCCAATACAATCGTTTTGGCTTCGATTTTAAATTGGTCGATACAGCAGGAATTCGAAGAAAATCCAAAGTCAAAGAAGACATTGAGTTTTATTCGGTCATGCGCTCGGTACGCGCCATAGAAAATGCAGATGTTTGTCTATTGGTAGTCGATGGCACACGAGGCTTCGATGGTCAAGTTCAAAATATATTTTGGCTGGCCCACCGCAATCATAAAGGCGTTGTAGTTCTTGTCAATAAATGGGATTTAGTTGAAAAAGATACCCATGCGACAAAACTCTATGAGGCTGAAATTCGGAAAGAAATCGCCCCGTTTACTGACGTGCCCATACTTTTTATATCCTCCTTAACCAAACAAAGGATATTTAAAGCCGTTGAAACAGCAGTTAGCGTTTACAATAACCGTTCTAGAAGGATACCCACAAAGGCATTTAATAGTGAAATGCTACCCATTATAGAAAAATATCCACCCCCTTCCTATAAAGGGAAATTTGTCAAAATCAAATTTTGTACGCAACTACCTACTCCGCATCCCCAATTTGCCTTTTTCTGCAACCTCCCCCAATATGTGAAAGACCCTTACCGTAGATTTTTGGAAAATAAATTACGTGAGCGCTATGATTTTAAGGGCGTCCCCATCCAGATCTTTTTTAGAAAAAAATAGACTACATTTTATCTTTTAATTGGAGTAGCGTGGCTTTGATGTGCTCTAGCTTGGCAAGGACTTCTTGTTTGAAATCGCCTGTTGCTTGAAGGTGTAATTGTTTTTTTGCCCCCTCAAGGGTCATCCCCTTTTCTTTTACCAAATGATGAATAAACTGTAAGGTTCTAACCATCTCAGGGGTATATTTGCGGGTGCCACTACTTTTTTTCTTGGGTTGAATTTCTTTAAATTCTTTTTCCCAAAAGCGGAGTAAAGAGGGTTGTACCTTAAATGCCTTTGCAACCTCACCTATAGAATAATATCGTTTTTCGGGAAGGTCTATATGCATTTTAATCCATGGATTGGTTTTCTTGTCTTGACTGCGTCAAAAGTGCATCAAATTCTTTTTGAGAGAGATTTCCGTAGTAGAAATTGAGCGGATTAATTTTTTTATTGTCTTTAAAAATTTCGTAGTGTACATGGGGTCCCACAGAACGTCCCGTATTTCCTACATATCCGATGATATCTCCCCGTTTCACACGTTGTCCTCTTCTGACATTGTATTTATTCAAATGGGCATATAAACTTACATAGCCAAATCCGTGGTCGATACGGATGTGTCTTCCATATCCTGAAGAACGATTATCGGCTCTTTTTACAATACCATTTCCCGTTGCATATACAGGCGTTCCTCTTTTGGCGCTAAAATCCATTCCATAATGAAAACGTCTTTTTTTAGTAAAAGGGTCTATACGATAGCCATAGCCTGAGGCCATCCGAGTAAGGTCTTGGTTTTTTATGGGTTGGATAGAAGGGATGGCTTCTAAAAGAGCTGCTTTATTGGCAGCTAAGCGTTCTATTTCATCAAGTGATCGAGATTGGACTACCGTTTGCTTAGACAAAATATCTAAGCGTTTGGCTGTATTGATGATCAACTCTGAATTATCAAACCCTTCTAAATCTTTATAGCGATTTACCCCTCCAAAACCGGCTCTGCGCTGTGCTTCTGGAATCGGACTGGCTTCAAAATAAACGCGATAGAGATTATTGTCCCGTTCTTCAATATTTGCTACAACTGCTTCTATTTGATTTAATTTTTTATTTAAAATATCAAATTGAAGTTCGTAATTCTCAAGTGCTCTTTTTTGACTGATTTCGGCAGGGGTATTGATCCAATCTGAATTCAGTAAAATCAGTAAACTGCTGAGTCCAAAGACAAAAGAGGCAAGGATGAATAAGACGATATTAGAAAGCCGATTTTTATGGGTAATCTCTATCGGACGGTAAGAGAGCGTTTCCTGATCGTAATAGTATTTAACTTTAGACATAAAGTTTTATAAATTTTCTTTTCTTTTGCATTAGCAATTTATATGACACTCAAAGATATTGTTTTTTTGAGTAAAAAAATGATTTTTAAACCATTGCAAAGATAAGCAACTTATAACAGATAGTAGTTAGCGCATGAAATCCATCGAAGTCAGGCAGCAATTTTTAGATTTTTTTGCAGAAAAGACACATACCATAGTCCCCTCTGCCCCCATGGTAATAAAAGACGACCCTACCTTAATGTTTACCAATGCGGGAATGAATCCTTTTAAAGAGTATTTTTTAGGAAATGCGAAACCGGTGGCTCAGCGCATTGCAGATACCCAAAAATGTCTCCGTGTTTCTGGAAAACACAATGACTTAGAGGAAGTAGGTATAGATACCTACCACCATACTTTTTTCGAAATGCTTGGCAATTGGAGTTTTGGTGATTATTTTAAGAAAGAAGCCATAGAATGGGCTTGGGAATTATTGACGGAAGTCTATAAAATAGACCCCTCGAAGTTGTATGTTACTATTTTTGAGGGTGCAGCTGAAGAGCAAATTGAAAAAGATACAGAAGCTTTTGAGATTTGGAAAACCCTACTGCCGGAAGACCGGATTCTACTGGGTAATAAAAAAGATAACTTTTGGGAAATGGGAGACCAAGGGCCTTGTGGTCCTTGCTCAGAAATCCATGTGGATCTGAGGTCTGAGGGTGAAAAACAAAAAACACCAGGCGCTGCATTGGTAAATCAAGATCATCCACATGTAGTTGAGGTGTGGAATTTAGTTTTTATAGAATTTAATAGAAAGGCAGATGGAACGCTAGAAAAACTTCCTCAAAAACACATTGATACGGGTATGGGTTTTGAGCGTCTTTGTATGGTGCTTCAAAATAAAACTTCTAACTATGACACGGATGTTTTTACACCTCTTATCCGTGAAATTGAGTCCCTCACCAAAACAACCTATGGGAAAAGTGAAACTACAGACAGGGCCATCCGTGTCGTAGCAGACCATTTAAGAACAGTTTATTTTGCCATTGCTGACGGACAGCTGCCCAGTAATAATGGAGCAGGCTATGTAATAAGAAGAATATTGAGAAGAGCCATTCGCTATGGTTTTACTTTTTTAAATCAAAAAGAGCCTTTTATCTTCCACCTAGTTCAAACTTTGAGCAAGCAATTGGGCAAGGCATTTCCTGAACTTATAAAAGAACAACAATTGGCCTTTAATGTTATCCGTGAGGAAGAGGCCTCATTTTTAAAGACTCTTGACCAAGGCCTACTTCTATTGGAAACACTCCTTAAAAATGCGAAGAATAAAGAAATAGATGGGATCAAAGCCTTTGAATTATATGACACTTTTGGATTCCCTTTTGATTTAACGGCATTAATAGCAAGTGAAAGGGGGTTTACGGTAGACGAAAAAGGCTTTAAAAGTGCTATGGAGACACAAAAAGCACGCTCAAGAGCTGCTGCAGCCACTAAGTCTGGGGATTGGGTCATTTTAAAGGAAGACGACGCAGAAGAATTTGTAGGCTATGATCATCTTAAAACCCAAATAAAAATTACCCGTTACAGAAAAATGTCGTCAGCCAAAGAGGGAGATTTCTATCAGCTGGTCTTTAATCTTACACCTTTTTATCCTGAAGGTGGAGGTCAGGTTGGTGATAAGGGATATTTAGAATCGCCTAACGGGGATGTTTGTTATATTCTCAATACTAAAAAAGAAAATAATTTAATTGTCCATCAAACCAAAACAATTCCGGATCAGCTAACGGGTATTTTTACCGCTGTTGTTGATGAAAAACAACGCAAACGTACTTCATGTAACCACACCGCTACGCATTTAATGCATCAAGCATTGCGCACTGTATTAGGGACTCATGTAGAACAGAAAGGGTCAATGGTACATTCGGGAATGTTTCGTTTTGATTTTTCTCATTTTGCAAAAATGACCAGTGAAGAATTAACCGCCGTAGAACAATTTGTCAATGCAAGAATTAACGAGCAAATTGCCTTACAAGAGGATCGAAATACACCCTATCAGAAAGCGATAGAGAGAGGGGCTATAGCACTTTTTGGAGAAAAATATGGAGATACGGTTCGCACCATTCAGTTTGGGCGGTCTATAGAATTATGTGGTGGGACACATGTTCAGAATACCTCGGAGATCTGGCATTTTAAAATTTTAGGAGAAAGTGCAGTAGCTTCTGGAGTTCGCCGAATTGAGGCCATTACAGGAGACGCAGTAAAAACCTATTTTGAAACGCAAAGCGAACTTTTAGAGCAGGTAAATCAATTACTGAAACAAAACCAAGATCCACTCAAGGCGATTGAGTCAATACAGCAAGAAAATAATACGCTTAAAAAAGAAATAGCAGCGCTTGCTAAAATAAAAATAAACGCACTTAAAAATGCATTAAAAGAAGCAGCTAAAGAAGTTCAAGGTGTTTCATTTATCGCCAAAGAAGTCGATTTAGACGCCCAAGGAATGAAGGACCTATCTTTTGATTTGGGAGCGGATTTAGATCGTGTTATTCTGGTTTTAGGCTCTAATAAAACAGGGAAGCCCTTATTGAGTTGTTATATTTCAAAATCTATAGTGGCGGAATTTAACAAAGACGCAGGCGCCATTATCAGAAAATTAGGCACTCACATTCAAGGAGGAGGAGGGGGTCAAGCCTTTTATGCCACCGCCGGCGGTAAAAATACCAAGGGCTTAGGAGCTGCTCTTGCTGCCGCAGAAGCAGCTTGTTTTGACTAAAGACTCTGAATTAGCTGAGGAGGAAAATTTTGAATTATTTCTTGAACGAAAAGGGCAATGCGCTCATCTCTATTTTTCATATTTTCTTGAATACCTCCATAACCTTTACCTTGCCAAATCAGCTGTTTACTCACCCCGTCTATAATATTGATATATAAAGTCCCCTCTGTTCGGGTACTCACTGTATTGTTGTTAGGACCCCAAAACCAGGGATTGAACCCCCAACCCCAACCCCAGCCCCAGGAATTGAAATTGTTGATATAAATCTTTTCTTTCGCTTGAGTGGTAAATCCGATGAGAAGGTCAGGTGTTTCAGACTTTGAGAGCCCTTTATCTGTCAATTCACTATCTATGGCTCTAAGAATACGCCTTTTGTCCAAATCGGAAATTTCGACTTGATCGATTTGGGGTTTAAAAAAAGCATAGGTTTTGTATTCAGAAAAATCTACAGATTGATCAAAATCTGAATAGACTTTTATGGTTGAACACGAATAAAAAAATAAAGCCGCCGCAAAAATGAAAAGATACTTCATGAGTTTTTTTATTTACTAATTTCAAAAATTATGCCGAAAAAATTAAGCCCTTTTGGGATCATACCCATACGGACAATGCCGGCAATTACTTTGGCAACAATACCCACGTTTTAAATGATATTGTGCTGTAAATACTTTATATCCTTCTGTAGATAAATAAAAGTCATCCGCTTCTAAAGGAGGCAGTCCCTCGATCATTTTTAATGTATTTTTGACTATGACTTTATTTGCTTCATCCAAAAGTAGTATAAATCTCCCGCTTGATTCCTTTGAGGGTTACCAGATATCAATCAAACGTGAAGATTTATTACATCCTATTGTATCTGGAAATAAATTTAGAAAATTAAAATACAACTTTTTAAAATTCAGTAAGCAAAAGCAAATTGTGGTCCTCACCTTTGGAGGTGCTTTTTCAAATCATCTTGCCGCAACAGCTTTTGCGGGCAAAGAAAGTAAAGTTCAAACGATAGGGATCGTACGTGGGGAAGAGTGGAAGACTAAAATTTCACAGAGCAGCACCCTTGATTTTTGTCAAGCCCAAGGGATGCAACTGTATTTTGTTTCTCGAGAAGCATACAGACAAAAAGAAGCTTCGCCTTTAGTTCAAGCTCTTATAAAAAAGGAGCATAACCTAAAAATTTTACCCGAGGGAGGGACCAACGCCTTGGCTGTAAAAGGATGTATGGAAATTCTTACACCTGAGGACCAAGTTTTTGATACCATATGTTGTTGTGTCGGAACAGGAGGAACGCTGGCGGGTCTTATTGAGAGCGCTGCCCCGATACAAAAGTTAGTGGGTTTTTCGGCACTTAATAATCCAAATCTGGCTTTGGAGGTGAAAAAATACACCTCAAAAACCAATTGGCATATACAGGATCACTATACTTTTGGTGGATATGCCAAGTATACGCGTGAATTAATTCAGTTTATCAACGCTTTTTATCAACAATATCAGATTCCATTGGATCCGATCTACACTGGGAAAATGCTTTTTGGTATTTTTGAATTGATAAAAACAAATCAATGGGTCTGGGGAAAAAAAATACTTGTAATTCACAGTGGTGGGCTTCAGGGGATTCATCCGATGAATCTTCAACTTCAAAAAAAAGGCCTTCCACAACTGTTGTATTCTTCCGACTGATTTTATTTGTCTTAATGATCCACTTAACTGCCTGCGGCAGCTCCAGAAAAATTATAGTCGAGCGCGAAGTAGCAGTTCCCAAAAAGAAAAGTATTCAGGTTGCTCCTCCCCCAAAAGAGGCATCGCCTGAGCCCATGGTTACGCCTCCTTTAAACAACAAAGAAAAAATACAGGCTTATATCGAGCGCTATGCACCCATTGCTCAAAAAGAAATGCAAGCCTCAGGTATCCCGGCAAGCATTACTATGGCGCAAGGGATTTTGGAATCTGGAATGGGCTACGGCCGATTGGCTGTGGAAGGCAATAACCATTTTGGCATCAAGTGTCATACCGAATGGGAAGGACAAAGAATCTACCACGATGATGACGAAAAAGGAGAGTGTTTTCGAGTCTATACGGCCGCTGAAAATTCGTTTAAAGACCATTCAGAATTTCTTAAAACCAGAAGCCGTTACGCCTTTTTGTTTGAGTTGAAAGCGACAGATTATAAAGCCTGGGCAAAAGGATTGAAAAAGGCAGGGTATGCTACAGACCCTCAGTATCCGGATAAATTAATTTCTTTAATAGAACGCTTTGATTTAGACCAGTTAGATGTGGATTACAAAAGCAAAGCCCTCACCCAAAATAAAAAACAAAAAAGGGACGACCTGATTCATAAAGTCCAAAAAGGCGATACACTGTATTCTCTCTCAAAATTATATGAAGTATCGGTAGAGCAGCTGGTCAAATACAATAAGATTAAAGATCAAAAGATTTATTTGGGTCAATCACTTTTAATTCCAACCAAACCTTAATTATGAACTATGAAAGAAGTAGCAGATTATTTAAAGCCGCTCAAGAGGTCATTCCTGGAGGCGTAAATTCTCCCGTACGGGCTTTTCAATCTGTGGGAGGAACACCGCTTTTTGTCGAGCGCGCGAAAGGTGCTTACCTCTATGACGCAGATGGCAATACGCTGATAGATTATATATCGAGTTGGGGACCGATGCTTTTGGGCCATGCATACCCACCTGTGATAGAGGCAATAAAAGAGCGGGCAGATTCAGGAACTTCTTTTGGAACGCCTACTGCCTTAGAAACAGAAATCGCTGCACTTGCCATTTCTATGGTGCCTAATATTGATAAGATTCGATTTGTAAATTCAGGTACTGAAGCATGTATGAGTGCTGTGCGTCTAGCGCGAGGAGCAAGTGGAAAAGAAAAATTAATCAAATTCGCGGGATGTTATCACGGGCACTCAGATGCCTTTTTAATCCAAGCAGGAAGTGGTGCTGTCACTTTTGGAAGTCCGAGTAGCCCTGGAGTTACAAAAGGGACTGCCAAGGATACCCTTTTGGCTCCTTATAATAATCTAGAAGCCGTAGCCGCACTTTTTTCCGCTTATCCCGATGAGATTGCCGCTGTAATTATTGAGCCTGTAGCAGGAAATATGGGCTGTATTCCGCCAGCAGCAGGCTTTTTGGAAGGGCTGCGCAAGCTCTGTGATCAATACAATACCTATTTAATTTTTGATGAGGTTATGACTGGCTTTCGACTAGCAAAAGGGGGCGCGCAAGAAGTATTGGGGGTGAATGCAGACATCGTCACCTTTGGGAAAGTCATTGGCGGAGGATTGCCTGTAGGGGCGTTTGCTGCCCGTAAGGAAATCATGCAACACTTAGCTCCTGAAGGTCCAGTTTATCAGGCAGGTACATTAAGCGGAAATCCTCTTGCTATGGCGGCTGGCTATGCGATGCTTAAATCAATCGATCAAGAGACAGCTCTTTTTAACCGTTTACACGAGAAAACCGAGCGCTTACACCAGGGAATGGAAGCTGTCTTAGAACAAGCTTCGGTGCCTTACCAAATTAATCGTTTTGGATCTATGCTCTCTGTTCATTTCACAGAAGTTCCAGTAGTTGATTTTGAAACAGCAGCCTTGGGGAATAATAGTCATTTTAAAAATTATTTTCATGGAATGCTCAATCAGGGAATCTACCTCCCTCCCAGTGCCTTTGAAAGTTATTTTTTAAATGATGCCCTCACATTTGAGGATATTGAAAAAACCATAGAAGCGTTACAAATTGTGGTAAAGCAGCTATAAAAAAAGCCCACTCATCAGTGGGCCTTTTTTTAAGAAGCGTTTAATTAATGTTTTTTACTGCGGTGAGCAGGCATGGGTCTTTTACCGTGATGCTGGGCCATTCGGTTTTTTTTCGAGTGCTGTCTGCTTTTCCAAGTTTGAAATTGGGCTTCATTCAAAACACTTTTTATTTCTTTTTGAAGTGCCAATTGTCTGTCTAATCGTTCCAGGTGCTTTTGATAATTTGCCTCGGGGGTCTGTTCTCCCGACTTTTTTGAATGTTCAGGCCGTGGGTAGTTTTTAAAAATTTCGACGAGCTGACTTACTTGTCTGTCAGTAAGTTCTAAATCCAATTGCATTTTTTTAGCTTGAAGTGTTGCCCGTTGTGAGGGGGTCAATTTTTCGTGATTTTCAGGTCGTTGGGCCGCAGCAAATGTAGAAAAAGCAAGGGCCAAAATGAGTATATAATATTTCATAATAAATTGTTTTATTTTTCTAATTAGAGGGCGTGTTTAAGAAAAAGTTTAACCTTTCACTTTATTTTAACACTTCAATAAAAAGCCCTTGGTCGTTTTTTACCACTTTGACCAACTTTTTTTGTGTAAGCCCTTTCAGTGAGATATCCCATTTTTTATTGCTTAACCCCGCTGCTGATTTAAGTGCATTTAACTCAGCGGTGGCTGCTTTTTTGATCAAATCCACTACCAATTTTTCCTCTTCTGTCAAAGCTATGGCCTTTCGTTCGGGTTTCATTTGAGGGAAGAAAAGGACTTCCTGAATCGAGCTATTATTAGTCATGAGCATTACCAGACGGTCTATTCCTATACCTATACCCGAGGTAGGAGGCATGCCATATTCTAAAGCACGGATAAAATCATGATCAATAAACATGGCTTCATCATCTCCTTTTTCGCTTAATGCGAGTTGCGCTTCAAACCGCTCTTTTTGGTCTATAGGATCATTGAGCTCTGAATAAGCATTGGCCAGTTCTTTTCCATTGACCATTAATTCAAAGCGCTCTGTAAGCTTTGGATTTGTACGATGTGTTTTGGTAAGTGGACTCATAGACTTTGGATAGTCTGTAATAAAGGTGGGTTGGATATAGTGATGTTCGCATTTTTCACCGAAAATCGTATCTACAAGCTTTCCTTCCCCCATAGTATCATCTACTTCAAGACCTAAATCAAGGGCGGTTTTTTTTAATTCTGCTTCCTCCATTTCAGAAACATCGATACCGGTATGGGTTTTTATTGCTTCAAGTATGGGGACTCTAGGATAGGGCGCTTTAAAATCAATGGTATGTGACCCTACCTGAACTTCAGTAGTGTCGTGTAGATTGTAGGCTATTTGTTCTAAAAGTGCTTCCGTAGTTTCCATCATCCAGAAGTAATCCTTATAGGCAACATAAAGTTCCATCACGGTAAATTCTGGATTGTGTGTGCGATCCATTCCTTCATTTCTAAAGTCTTTAGCAAATTCAAAGACTCCTTCGTAGCCCCCTACAATTAGTCTTTTGAGGTAGAGTTCATTTGCAATCCTCAAATAAAGAGGAATATTTAAGGCGTTGTGATGGGTAACAAAGGGACGCGCAGCAGCCCCTCCTGGGATAGGTTGCAAAATAGGGGTTTCGACTTCTAAGTATCCTTTGTCGGTCAAAAAGTTTCGAATTGTAGTCGTTATTTTTGAGCGCTGAATAAAGGTATTTTTTACCTGTGGATTTACAATCAAATCCACATAGCGTTGTCGGTATCTAAGTTCCGCATCGTTGAACTCATCATAGGTATTTCCGTCCGCATCTGTTTTGGGTAAAGGCAGCGGTCTTAATGTTTTATTTAATATACTGAGCTGGCTTACACTTACTGTCTGTTCTCCTACACCTGTTGTAAATAAAGTTCCTTCAATACCGATGATATCGCCTATATCTAGTAATTTTTTATAGACTTCATTATAGTCTGTTTTATCTTCAGTAGGGCAGAGCTGATCACGATTGAGGTAGATCTGAACTCTACCATGGCTGTCTTGCAGCTCTGCAAAACTTGCTTTACCCTGTATGCGTCTAGACATTAGGCGACCAGCGAGTCTAACTTTTTTTCCTTCCTCATAGTTTTGAGGAAGCTCATTGGAATAAAAATTAACAGGGAAAAGGGCGGCAGGGTACGGATCGATTCCGAGTTTTCTTAGTGCTTCTAGTTTTTCTCTTCGAATCAGTTCCTGTTCGGAAAGCTTAGCCATACATTAGGATTTGTTGCAAAGATAAGCAGACTGAAAAAATCTAGGCGGTCAAATTTTATATCTTTGTAAGCACAACTTCTCCTATGGGTTTTTTTCGTGTATTGTTGTCTATTTTATTTCCCCCTCTTGCCGTAATTGATCAAGGATGCGGTTCGGTATTAATTGTTTTTATTCTCACTTTGTGTGGTTGGGTGCCTGGAGTTATTGCAGCCTTGGTGATTTTAAATAATCCTGCCCGTTGGGGGTCAAGAAGATAAAAAACAATGAAACAAAATAAAGAGGTTAAAATTATTGAACTGGGGCAATTGTCCTATGGTGAGAGTCTGACCGCGCAGGAGCAGTATTTTAACCAAATCATAGCATTAAAAAGAGCGAATAGAACCCAAGTGGAGCCGCTACAGACCCCTAACTATCTTCTTTGGGTAGAACACCCTCCTGTAGTTACACTTGGGAAAAGTGGTAAAAAGGAACATTTGCTTTTAGACGCCAAAGGGCTAGAGAAACAAGGCATCGAATTTTTTAAAACCAATCGCGGGGGAGATATTACTTTTCATGGACCCGGACAATTGGTTGTATACCCCATTTTTGATTTAGATAATTTTTTTACGGATATTCATAAATACCTCCGCTTCTTAGAAGAAGCCGTTATTGAAACGCTAAAAGAATATGGCCTCCAAGGGATGCGCAGCCCAGGGGAAACAGGCGTATGGCTTGAGGCAGACACCCCTTTTGCGAGGAAAATATGCGCGATGGGAGTTCGTGCCAGCCGTTGGGTGACTATGCACGGGCTGGCTTTAAATATCAATACAGATCTAAGCTATTTTGACCACATCGTTCCGTGTGGAATACATGGTAAGGGAGTAACCTCCTTAGCCAAAGAGTTGGGACATGCAGTTGCTACCTCTGGTGTAAAAGAAAAAGTAAAATTCCATCTCGGGCATTTATTCGAAGCCGAGTGGGTTTGATTTAATTCAATTCATAAATTAGAAATCCATTTTGTTCAGATTGAACAACTAATTCCAATGCAGGATCATTATCCGCATTTATGAGATCGGAAACTGCCGTGCCATAAATGGGGAAGCCCCCCATTAAAGTACCATTGCTCAAATAGGCATATACTTTTTGAGTATCCAAATCTGTAAACACAAAGTATAAAGTATTATTGAGATAATGGATTTTTGGCGCGGTATACGTACCGTAAGGAAGGGTAATTGGAATCCCCTTGATTTGAAGCTTATTTTCATCGAGGCTGACGATGGATTTCGCACTCATATCAATTTGATGCTCACTACCCAATGATAAGTCCGTTTTCAAAATATTTCCATTACTGTCTATTTGAAAGAGTGCTCCGTCTTTTGTCGTGCCTGCAAATGTATTTCGATAGGCATAAACTTCATTTTTAGAAGCATTGACTTTTTCCTTTAATCGGATCCGGTCATTTCCTTGACGGTTTAAAATGCGAATATTACCGTCCAGATTTTGAAGGAGTATGTAGTCTTTATTCCCAAAGCGAATATGTTTAGGTGGATGAGTTAATGGACTTTGAAGGTTTTTTAGCTTAAAGCCATTTACTTTTTTCCCCTGACGATCATAGAGCTGAAGTTGGGTTCCATCAACGAGTAAAAAGCGGTAGTTCCTGTTTAAATCATAATCAAAAACAGCCAAGTGCTGAGGAGCATCGCCGGACAGCTTGAGGTTAAATGGGGGAACAATTTTACCATTACGATCTAAAATTTGGAAGCGCTCTTTAGTGCGGAAAGCCATTTGGAGTCTTTTATTTTTATAGAGATCGACCTGAGTGATCGCCCCTATTATGGGACCCTCAAGCTGTTTTTTCCAAAAGAGTTTTCCTGTATTTGAAAATAAATAAAGCACATTATTCTGATCTTGAACTACTATATCCATCGTTTTATTCCGATGATTTTTTATCCATTGGGGGGCACGCGCCGCGGGGGCATCTAATGAGAAACTATATTGGCTTACTACACTGTTTTTTTGAGGGGTGGCATTTTTCTTTTGAGCCGTAAACCGCATTTGAATAAAATCTGTCTCGGCCACCCCTTGCATCACGGCTAAAGGATAGTCTGTAAGGACTATTTTATCCCACAATGCGGACCGCTCTTTGGTATCGGCGCTCCATATTTTTTTGAGATTCGGAGTTTGCCCCAACCAGAGAAAAGTGCTATTATCTGCTAGTTCTTCGCGGAGGGTTTGAAATGAAAAATTAGTAGACAATGTGGCGTTGTCGAGGTAATTTCCTATGAGTTGTTTTAAGCGAGTTTCAGAATTGGAATAAATTAAAAAATCATTGAGCTGGCAAGACCATGCTGCGTTTTCATAGGCCCCCAATTGCTGAAGGAATATTTCTAGGTCCTCTGAAAGCTTTTGTTCATAGAGTTTAATGCCTCTATAGGTCCCTTTTTCATCTGTTTCAGCAAAAAGCTGTGGAGGGATTATCTCTGTATTATTCAGATGTAAAATAACGGTTTTATGCTCATTAAGCTGGATCCACCCCATTTCATCTACTATGCTGATCGGGTCAAAATTTATTTCCTTAAGGGGAATATTAAGGTGTCTACTGTATTTTTTAAACTGATCTTCTAGAAGCTTATAATCCGAGACTGTAAGCCCAAAATAACTGTCAAAGTTTTGAGGAACCACCTGAGGAATAAGAAGACGTTGCGCCTCTTGACCTTTTAATAGGGCGATTTTATCTGGAATAGAATCATTGATAAAACTCACACCATCTAAAGTGAAGGGCTCACGTTTTGTATTAAAGTCGAATGAAAACCAACTGGACCCTAGAAAGGGAAATAGTGGTGTATTAGGGAAAAATTCAGCAAGTATCTCATTAAAACCTGCTCTGAGATATAGACTTATAGGGGCATTTTCATCGCTTATTTTTGCGAGGTCAAACAATATACCTTCTTGAATTCCTAAGCGATTATTTTGCAATGCTCGTATGCTATTTTCAATAAGAAGTTTTGAGCTACTACTTATTGAAATTCCTTTAATAAGCGTATGGTATATTTTTTTACTGTTTACTTCAGTCACTGAGACTTCAGTTTGTTCATATTCAAAGACCTCCCCTGCGGGGAGTTGAATACTGTCCTGTGGCTGGACCTTATAAATAAAAGAAGCACCAAGAGAAGATTTTCCTTCAGGGGCAAAGCAGAGGAGTGCTTTAGCTGGAATTTCATCAGGCACTACGCTTAGCGTGGCAGCAGAAAGGTCAGCATCCAAAGCAAAAATTTGATCTAAAAAAGGGGTACTCTTAAGTGCATTTTCAAGCATATTTTGATCGTTAAATTGCACGATAGCGAGTGTATTTTGGGGAACACTACTCAATAAATCAGGGGCCTTTTTTAGTTCGGTTGTACAAGATAATACAGCTGCAACAAGGGCTATTTTGAATAAAATCCGCATGGGCCCAAAATTAAAAAACTCCCTTCTGCTTTTATTAATATTTTACCAAATCTTATCAACTTTTTATGTGCAATAGCTATCTCAAATCCAACTTGAGTTGCTTCGGTATTAATTGAAAGGATTGCCTGTGATGGGGTGAACTCCCATATTGCTGAATGGCCCTTCGATGCGCCTTTGTGGGATAGCCTTTATTTTTTTTCCATTGATATACTGGGAATTGAGCATCCAACTGCTTCATATAATCATCTCGGTATGTTTTTGCTAAAACAGAAGCCGCAGCAATATTTAAAAATTTTCCATCACCTTTGATGATGCATTCATGAGGGATTTTTTTGTAAGAATGAAATTTATTTCCATCAACAGCAATAAATTCAGGCATTAGATTAAGCTGTGCTATGGCGAGATGCATTGCTTTAATTGAAGCATTCAAGATATTGATTTCGTCTATTTCCTCCTGGTAAATATGAGAAACAGCCCAACTCAAAGCTTGTTTTTCAATCAAAGGACGCAGCGCGTAGCGCTGCACATCATTCAGTTTTTTTGAATCATTCAGTTCAGGAAGGGCAAAAGATGCGGGTAAGATCACAGCAGCTGCAGTAACAGGTCCTGCAAGACAGCCCCTGCCTGCTTCATCTGTGCCTGCTTCGATTAATTCTGAAAATTGTCTTTTTAAAGGGATCAACGAATTCCTTGGAAGTTTGGTTAGATGTAGAACAAATTACTTACAATTATCATAACTTCGCAAACAAATAATTCAGGCATGCGCAACGGCCTTTTGCTTATTTTTTTTATTATTTCTACACTAACTTTTGCCCAAGTTGGTGAAATTGTAATTCAAGACAGTTTGACAAAAGGCGCTCAAAAATATGAACAGCCTAAAGACTCACTCCTTGGTATACCCCCCGACAAAACAGTGATAAAAGATTCACTGAGTCAGAAAACAAAATCCGCAGTACAAAAAGAGAAAAAGGAAGAAAAGCCAAAAAAACAACGCTATATTCCTTATATCAAATCAATGGAAGAGGTCACAGTCTCTGATTATAAAATCTTCTATCTTGATGGCAGCGTGAAATCTGTTGACACTTCACTTTCTTTAAAGCGTGAGTATACTTTTAATTTTCTGCAAAGTGATTATTTCGAGTACCTTCCACTGCCGAATATGGGGGAGGGATTTAATAAACTCGGATATAATTTTCAAGACCAGCCCTATACCCCACAAATGGGCGCAAGAGCAAAACACTTTGGTTATTTTGAAAAAGAAGATGTTCCTTATTATGAAATGCCTTCGGCCTATACAGAACTTTTTTTTAAAACCACTTTCCAACAAGGACAGCATTTAGATGCGACACTTGCGATAAATACTTCGCCCAAATTGAATGTAGCCGTTTCATTTCGCGGGTTTCGTTCAGAAGGAAAATATGTGTCCTCCCTCAGTAGAGCAAGACAATTTCGCATGAGTACCCAGTATCAGACCTATAACCATCGGTACCGCATGCGGTTGCATCAAACTACTCAATCTATAGAGAATGATTTTAATGGGGGCCTGACTAATGACGGCGTATATTTTTTTGAAAATGCACCCAATTATGTAGTGGCGGATGAATCGGGACAACCAATACTCAACGAAAATGGAGAAGAAGAATTCATTTTTTATGACGGCTTTTTAGACCGCTCCCAGCTGGGATCACAAACTCGAGGACTGCATATCTTGGAGGGGAAAGGGTATTTTATGGACCACCAGTACCGTTTTTTTCCGGTCGCGAAAGACACTATAGCTTATAAGATGAGCGTGGGGTATCGTGCGCATTATGAGACCAAAAACTACCAACTCAACCAAACCCGAGCGGACAAGTATTTCTATGAAGCCTATACCAATGGCGCCATTGCAGATACCACTTACTACTCAACCTTAGAAAATACACTCTATGCTAAGCTTGAGCAGTCTGCTCTTGGGAAGCTTCAGTTAAATCTTCACCAGCAACAATGGGATTACTCTTTTGCTGCGAATGAATACGAAAAAGACACCCTGCTACCCAATCAGCTTAAGGCAAACCAGTTGGCTGTAGAAGCCCAGTGGTCTAAATCACTTTTTGGGGCCGATGCCCAAATAGCAGTTTATAATTCCTTGCAAAAAGAGTATGCTACGCAATCACTCACAGCCGACATAAAGCGCTCCTTATACAAAGACCTTTCACTACAGGCAACCTACAGTCAGCGCTCGCAACCCCTTAATTTTAATTTCTACTTATTCCAAAATGATTATAAAGAATACAATTGGTATAATCCCAATTTAAAAAACCAAACCTTTGCTACTAAACGTATCCTACTGTCCCATCCCAAATGGGGACAACTTTCAGGTGAATGGACAGATATTTCAAATTATACCTTTTTCAATAATACAACGCCACTGAAAAATCTCAATGAAAATTTTAAACTTGAAGTATTCCAAACCGATAAAAAAATAGACTACTTCAAAGCCCGTTTTGATCAGCGATTGGATTTTAAAAACTTTTCATGGGTCAATAATATACAGTACCAAGAAATCATTCAAGAAGAAAATCCTGACGAACTACTCTCAGGGCCACTCGCTCTTAATGTACCCAAATGGCTAATTCGAAGTACATTTATGCTTACTTCCTCTTTATTTAATAAGGCACTCTTTTTTCAGTCTGGGGCCACTTTTGTGTACTTTACCGACTATTACGCCGATCAATATAATCCCCTTATTGCAGAATTTGTTACCCAAAACAATACCAAAATTGGCAACTACCCCAGAGTTGATTTTTTCTTTAATGCAAAGATCAAAACCTCTCGTCTTTTTGTAAAGTTAGAAAATGTAAATGCCCCTATCGAACATTTAATTTTTCCTGACACACTTTACGACTATTACGCGGCTCCTTTTACTCCCTATCGAGATTTTTCGCTCAGAATCGGATTAATTTGGAATTTTTTCGAATAAAAAATTTTATCTCATCCCCCTATTTTACTCGGCTTAACAATAGTTTTAATTTTTCTTCAAAAAACAGTTAAAAAAGTCATTGTTAGAAATAAAAAGGGTTTTATATTTGCATCCGCTAAAACCTCCAAGGTAAAGATGAGAAGTTTTAGTTTTACGTTCATTGAAAGAGAATA
>Ga0255777_10000241_pt1 | contig 51211 bp, 24 predicted proteins | sample 101ome_15_FD_179975 | JGI IMG/M metagenome (GOLD analysis project Ga0255777, IMG submission 179975) | Coastal salt marsh microbial communities from the Groves Creek Marsh, Skidaway Island, Georgia - 101402AT metaG (version 2) | ecosystem: Environmental > Aquatic > Marine > Intertidal zone >... | reverse complement strand
CACCACGGAGCTTGGCGACGCGCGCGCCACCTCGACGCAGCGTCCATTTGTACCAGCATCTATACGTGCGGTGCGCACTCAAAAGTACCAACAACACACACACAGCAGAAGCACTTGGTTCGCCCTGGATCAAACGCGAGACCAGATCGCTCCAGACGAAGCGTCGCCAGCGCGCGCGCGAACATCGACCCACTGTCTGTGGGACGCAGACGCCGTCGTATCACGTAGTGTGTGCGTTGTACGTTCAATGGAGTCTCGCCAATTGGCCTCACACGCAGACACAACTCTCACGAAGGCGCGGCCTGACAGGCAAAGAGCTCCCATACATCAACCCGAGACTCCTCGCGGGGCGTACGCGTTGTCATGCCAGCGTGCGCTGGTGGATGCGTCGCTCCGGCTCATTCACCGCGCGCAACGCAGTGCCATTGATGCCTCGCTAACGCCGCGTTGGTTTCCATTTGGCCACCACATCAATGCCGAACCTGAGCGCGCCACACTCGCCGCCTTGGCGATGCTGCAGGGCGCCGGCGCAAGCGCAGACTCAACGGGTACGCATGTCTGTGTTTCACTGACAGACGATGCGAGCATCGCCGGGAGGAGCGTGCGGGCTGCGGCGCAGTCTTCATCGCAAGAACCAGGCACATTGTCTGTATTGAGTGTCGAGTGCGCGTCACCTTTCGGCCGAATCCGTGAACCGTTGGCACACGCCGATCGGGCTCGCGTCGACCGCACGCACGCAGTGGCAGTCGAGCGCATGGTGGCCGCATATCGCACTCGGTCGTTTGCCGCGGATCGCGCGCGCGGCGCACAGCTTGATGCCTCTGATCACATGCAAGTTGTTTCTAGTCTGCTCGTGACTGGAGGACTTGGTGCCCTTGGACAGACCTCGGCGCTCTGGCACGCACGCCGCGGTGTGCGTGATACGCATCTGCACGGACGACGAGGTCGCAGCGCGGCTCTGGCGCGCGCGTGGGTCACAGACCGATTGGCCAATGATGGTGCGTTGCACATTGTCCGTCTGGACGCGTGCGCTCTCTATGAAGTCTCGCATGCTTCGTATGACGCGTATAAACGGGTACGCGCACACACCGTGCTGCACGCCGGCGGTGTGCTCCGAGATGCGCTGACGCGCCGCCAGTCAGCTACTGGTATACGAGACGTGTGGTCTTCGAAAGTTGCATCTGCGCGTGCGCTGCTGGCTACATGCGTGGACATCACTCAAGGCGGCGAAAGCGCATGCATGTTCTCATCTGTCGCGGCGCTCATTGGGAGCCCTGGGCAAATCAACTATAGCGCGGCGAATGGCGCCCTAGACGCATGTGCTGTGTTGTCGCGGTCTCGTGGTCGCGCCGTGTGCGCCGTGCAGTGGGGTGCGTGGGACGGCGCTGGTATGGCGTTGTCACATCCATCCATACTGAAGCAAGCGCACGCAACCGGGATCGGCGTCCTCGATCCCCGCGCAGGACTCGCGATCATGCATGGCCTGTCGGTGCGAAGCCAACCGACGTCTGCATCAATGCGTGGTTTGCACAGGTTCCTCTGTGAGGCTGTTGCCGTGGTACCATTTCAGTGGTGCACCATGATGGACGCACAAGGACATCGAGCGCAGCGTGGTTTGATGGCGGAGTTCAGCGTCGTCGCAGTGGATACCGGAGCGGCGCACGATGCCGAGCGCAAACATCCGTCCGTGTCTGATTATGATCAGCTCGAGCAGCGTGTGCGCGTGCGGGAGCTCGTTGAGTCTGCCGTGACTCGAGCCATTGGCAAAGAAGTGCGCGCCGACGCTTCGTTGATGGAAGAAGGTCTCGACTCGCTCGCTGCTGTTGAGCTTGGTGGCGCACTCCAGAAAGATACTGGTGTCAGTATCCCGGCCACACTTGCGTTTGACTACCCGACGACGAATGCGATTGTTGGGTATCTGGAAGATGCGCTGCGCGATGCGTGGAATGACTCCAACACAAACAGCAGTGCGCGTGTGCATATAGATGAACACGAACAGAAGCGCAAGCAAACACACGCGCACGGCGACGCGCACGCATCAGGTGGGATGGCTATACATCCAGCCAGTAGGCAGGTGCAAACATCAGATGTTGGGGTACGCGAAAGGTGCTCGCATCCATGCGTTATTTCTCTGTCAAGGCACTCAAACACGCTCAGCTATGCGTCGCAAAGTACGGACGTAGACATGTGCTGGGCTATGCCAACGCAACGGATCGATGTTGACGCGCCGTATCCCAATGCAAACGCACCGTTTGTCGTTCGACACGCTGCAACACTGGATCAAGTGAGCGCGTTGGACACTGAAACATTTAGTATTCCCAGTGTGGAAGCCAAGCTCATGGACCCACAGCAAAGAGTGCTCCTTGAGAACACATGCAGTGCGGTGCGCGTGTCAGGCGAAGTCCCTCATCAGTCGTGTGCGGTTGCTGTGGGTGCATGGGTATCGCAGTACAGCGACTTGTGTCGCGCGTACTCGCCAGCTCCAGGACCGTACTCGGGAGTGGCCTCGGCCTTGAGCGTGCTGTGTGGTCGCCTTTCATACACCTTTGGCATGCGTGGGCCTTCGGCGTGTGTAGACACGGCGTGTTCCTCTTCACTCGTCGCCGCACATCTGGCGAGCTCGTATATGCATAACCGAGAATGCACGGACGCGATCATTGCGGGTGTGAGCGTGAATGTGGGGATAGGCACCTTCCGTGTGGCGGCCGCTGCGAGCATGCTCTCGATGGATGGTCGATGTAAGACTCTCGATGTGCGCGCCGATGGCTACGCAAAAGGCGAGTGCTGTGTTGTTCTACGCATCATCACGGACGACGCCGACGGCGTTTCCTCCGACGAGGATGCGCGCGCGCAAACACGTGCGCCACTCGCGTATGTCACGCAAACTGGTGTCAATCAGGATGGCCGATCCAGCTCCCTCACGGCGCCAAATGGACCATCTCAGCAAGCGCTTGTTTCGGATGTCTTGGTCCGAGCCGGCCTGCGCGGCGACATGGTAGGTCGACTCGAGATGCATGGGACTGGAACGGCGCTCGGGGACCCCATAGAGGTCGGGGCAGCCCTCGAAGTGCTCGGTGCGCGTTCGAGCGCACTCACGACGGGCCAACAGACAACAGTCATCACATTTGAGGGCGTGAAGCCGCGCGTAGGACACTGTGAGCCAGGCGCGGGTGTCATCGGCGTACTGTTTGCCATATCGAATATCTCGAGTTGGCACGTATCGTCGCTCACCCACTTGCGACAGCTGAATCCGCACGTCGAGGCGGCTGTGCGGCGCCACACTTCTCCGCAATCCAACGTGGCCAGAAGGTCGCTTCTGCCGAGACAGGGCGTGTCGAGCCCTGTAATCAAGACGGAAGATACGGGGGACACAGAACCCGTGCGCGAGGCACATCGACGATCCGGCGTGAGCGGCTTTGCTTTCCAAGGCACCAACGCACACGCTCTCATCGCGCGTTCACCATTGGTGCGCGGCGCCACATGCGGTGCGTACACTGCGTCCGCACATGCGCACCTCCGCACGTGGCATCGTGCGCGTCATTGGAGCGCCCCAGAACGCCACAGTCTCCTTGACTATGTGTTCGCTTCGAGCGCCGCGTCCGTGCTCGCATCGACGGCGGTGCTCGCACGTTCCTGCGTCGGTATCGGTGGTTCCAGCGCCCTCTCCTCAATGCTGGACCACACAGTCGGCGCGGCGCAACTGCTTCCCGGCACGGCACACATCGAGCTCTATCGAGCTCTCGCGAGTGCGCTCGCTGGTGACGGACACCGCGACACCGTGCTTCGTGGCGTCACGTTCGTCGCGCCTCTCGAGCTGAAGCGTCAGGACTCCTACATCGTGTGCGATCAAATGGTAGGCGGAGCCGCGCGCGTTGGCGTGCAGACATCCACTGCGTCGATGGGGACGTCTCCTGGCGCGCGAAGCACGTGTACGATGTCTCAGTCATTGCCTCGGCCACATGTCGATGCGCCGCACGGTATCAGAGCCCTCGCGCAGTGCGGCACCGAACGAGCGCTCGCCGCACAGCGAGACCAGCGAGACCAGCGTCACCATGAAGACGCATCGCGCCGCTGCGCATTCGGCAGCATTGCACCACATGCGAGCCATGTGCGTACCAGCAGCTCGTCGTGGTACGCCTCGCCGTCTGTCGTGGACGCGGCGCTTCATGCGATCGTCGCCACCACGGAGCTTGGCGACGCGCGCGCCACCTCGACGCAGCGTCCATTTGTACCAGCATCTATACGTGCGGTGCGCACTCAAAAGTACCAACAACACACACACAGCAGAAGCACTTGGTTCGCCCTGAATCAAACGCGAGACCAGATCGCTCCAGACGAAGCGTCGCCAGCGCGCGCGCGAACATGTGAGCACATCACTGTTGATTTGTCCATCATGTCAAGCGTAAACTATCGGGATTGTAGGTATTCACCGCTGATTGATTCTGAAATGGCTCGTCTTACGACATGCCGAGAGACTGGTGAACTTGATGAGCTGCGACCGAATACCATGAGAACCATTTCGAAGGATATCTGTAAGGAATACCAGCGGTACGAGACTGTAAGAGCAGTTGTGGTTGCTCTTATTGGAGAGCACATAAATGGCGCAGTTCATCTCGATGAGACGCTTTCGAGTCACGGTCTCGACTCTCTGGCGCTCATGCAAGTCCAAATTGCGCTAAATGAATACTTCTCATCGACGGAAGCACGTGAGCTCCATGCGAACATGACAATTCATGAAATAATTGATGCTATAAATAAAAAAGAGTGTGAGCACGAAAGTGATTTGGAGAGGAGAGGAGATGGATTAACTACAAGCAGTTCTTCCCATTCTCAAAAGAGACTGCTATTCATTCAAGAGGCCGTTTACAAGCTTGTCGCTCAGTCATTGTTCTTTCTACCCCTTATCTTCTTGCTCACAATGTTGCTCTGTTTGTTTTGGTTTAGACGTACCGGTGCACTGTGAGTACGTGTATTACTCACCGAGTTCACATGAACCAATAGCACGTACACACCACGTACAGCCTCTTAATTTAATTCGAGATCGCATTGCAGTCGTACGGTTTGGGCGCAAGCCCCCACCTACATTACAGTTGCTCTTAGTTCCAGAAGCAACACTGGGGAAAGCCTTGAAAATTTGTTCCGGTACGATATTGCGGCATAACACAGTATTGGTGCTGTAGCTCGTCGAGAGAGGAAGTTATACAGTGTGCCACAATTTTGAACGACCCAGTTATGGTACAAATCATAGAGATACAAAACGAATAGTAAGAAGACTACGAGTACGAGCGGTGCACTTGAGCTCCGGTGAACTGCGTCAGTTTGCACTCCAACTTCGTCTAAGCTTGGAATATTCACTGCCATAAGGCACTGTGAAGATACCTAGGTGTCTTCAAGCTATGTGAAACCCTGTTTTGAGTACTGTTTTCAAATCTGGATATGCTAAAGTATCTGTGTTGAGTCTGGTCCTCTCCTCTCAAGCGTCTGCTACGTCCTGACATAGAAGTGAAGACCACTGTTGCACTCTGTCCTATTGTACACTCATACGATTTTCGTCGAACATAGTTACCATACTGAGCAACGTTGCGACCGCCTCTAAACGCCAGCTAAGGACAAGACGGCCGCATCACGAAACGATTTCCTAGAACGTGTTAGTAAGTGCGAAGTGTTGCGCAACTCGTGTTCCCGTCAGTTATGGATTCTGGGCTTGGCCAGTCCGACTTGTGGCATACTTACGTACCGTAGCCCATTTTTTAGGAGCGCGAAATTTTATTCGGACCGACTACCGGTACATTTAACGCGCGTTTGTCGTAAAGGATGTAATTTTATATTTTTCACACGGCATCAAACTGAACAAAATAAGAGAAAAATAGGTCGGCGACAAAAAGTGCTTTATATGACGTTTCTGGGCCACCGCCATGGGATACCGGCATAGCTACCAAACAGTAACGACGTAAGACTTAACGCGCGCAACTGGAAACTGTGCGCAAGCTTGAGGCGCACGCGCCTTGCGCTTGGTGGACAACTGTTCGACGAGCCCGGACATCTGGAGCGTGCCCCAAGCGCGTCGACATTTCTAGTTTCTGCTACGCGACTCATCCAATAGGCGTTTTTTGATCGCGCCGGTGACAAGAAAGAAAGTATAGCAATCATGGGAACAACTTCGCAGCCGCCACCCGTCTTTGAAACGACTAGAACACACCTGGACAGCGATGACGACGCTAGCCCACCTGAAACGAGCGCCAAGCTCGGCAGATGGAACGTTCATGAAGCGGCAAGCATGGTGAATTCGGCAAGGCGCACGGCAAGTAAAAGAAAGTTTTCTCACAAGGTATGTTCACTCCTATCGGCACGCGAGTCATCGTTCTGACAGACCATGTTAAGTCGTTTGCTGAAGAGGTAAAAACATTAAGGATCGCACCGTATTTGGCCAGCGACTACGAGAGAGATACTGCTTACTCGGAATCAGGTTCGCACCTACGCCATACTCTCGTCCACTGGCACGAACTATGCTGCTCAGGTCATTTCATCGCCACCTCGACGCGTTTGCTCCCACTATGCCAGACACTCCCACAGGTTTTATTACACAGTGACGAACTCATATCTTCATTGCACGACGCGATTCTCAAAAGTTCAGAGAACTCGATCGAAGCGGTTTTGCATGCTCTCGTGGCGCTATCAAATGACTTATCAGCAGACTTTGCGGAGTATTTCCCTTCGTCGGTAGCTGTTATCTGTCACTATCTAGACACTGCACATCTGGAGGTACAACATATCGAGACGATATTCCGAGCTCTTTGTACAATCTGTAAAGTGTTACACCGGACTGGTAAGGTTGGAGTGGTTCACATACTACACGCCATGCGAGTACTACACATACACAACAAAAGTTATGTAAGAAAGCTTGCTGCACAAGCAACCGCGCACGTACTACGCAGCTCCAACGAGGACGACATTTCGACCGCGATTCAAGTATCACTGCAGGACTGTAGTGTTGACGGTGAGTATATTAGTGCACAGTGCGTAGACGCTGCTGCTTTACTCGCATGTTTCGTTGCGATTGGTCACAAGCATGGACTCCACTCAAAAGCGCCAATTGTCTTCCACAGCCTGTTCAGACCATGCACGGAAGCCGCTTTTAACACTGATTTTCTTGTGACCGTCATTGATAACGTTGCACTCGCGATACGAGCTACTTTGCGGGCCGATGCACTGCATGATATGTGGTCATGCTTGGTAGATGCACTTAAAACTCATCAGCAAGGCAGACGAGCGCATGATCAGCATTCACTCCTTCTTGCACAAATAATTGGTTCGTTCACTTCAAATAATAGCTCACTGCCCATCGCAGACGAAGATGGCCCGTGTTTGGTTTCGCTCTTACGCAATTGCTTTGTCATGACACCACCGCGCGGCTTCAACAGAAAGCATTTTGCGCGCATCATGGCAACGTTGTTCATCGGTCTCGTGTCACAGAATGTCCTCCTCAATATGACGTTCTTCCAATCCCGAGATGAGTGGCGGCAGTTTGTTTCCTTGTTGGACATTAATACGCTTGTTTCGATGCTTGATGAGATAACTAGGAGGGTATCTGCTGGGTGCGAGGTTACCAGAGCACAATGCAAAGCAATAATGCGGCATTTGACAGTCCATGTTTTGTTACGTGGTGTCGAGAGCTCGCTAGCTTTAGGTCGTCTTTTCCGTAAGCTGTCAGATATTGGAATCTTCATGGAAAATATGTCATCAGAAGATATCAGAACCATACAAAGTATGCTTGAATGCAACTTGAAGCTTGAAGAAGTCTCCTTGGTTTTTGCTGCCGTATATGCTACACCTCACGTGCTACCGTATGAAGAGTTTGAACAAATTGGATGCTCAATCTTCTCATATGTTCAAGATATTGATGTAACGGAGCATAAGGCAGAAGTTGCGGCTAGACAGAAGAGGTTTTCACTGATGTATGCTTTAGTAGAGGCAGAGATCTGTTTCAAACAGCACAATCGAGCAAGTACAAGCATATTCGGACTTGACGTGGCCAACTTCGCGCTGACACAAGATGATTTGCCACCGCCATTAATTTCAAAAATAATGCGTTTGTTGTGTTTCTACTCAGACGCGAGAGAGAGGATCTACATGCATATGAATCGCACGCGACTTTATCAAAGTGTGAACTCAGTATATCGAGAAGAGAGAATTGCGAGTATGATCTTGTTACAACGACTTGATTTGGACTACGATTCAAAAGAACTGAACATCACCGATACATTTCTATACTTGAATTCTTTCAATACGCAGAATGGAAACATGCTGGAGTATTCTAGAAAAGGCATAAATCTCTTACAAACGCTACATCGTCAAGTAGTTGATTTCGGGTTCGAAGGTAAGCTCCTTGCGCTCAATTTGGCGATGGGTACGTTAAACATGCGTTTTCAACCTGTTTGGGCACCACTTCTAGAGCTTATCTCGATTCTGGCCAACGACACGCCGAAGCTGCTCAATGTACTACTTGCACAATTATGGCACGCGAAGGATGATGTGTTGAAGACTAATATACATCAGGACACGACGTCACTACACGAAGGAGTTGCCAGCGTCATGGTCGCACAAGCAGATAGCATCGACCCCATGCGCCGCCTTCAACTTTTTTTGTCCGCTGTCGCGAAATGCTCGTCCATGATCGACCATGAACTTGTCCAGACGCTATTTCTGGATGTTATTGCCCTCTCACATAAAAAGTGCTTTCATAGCACAGAAAAGAAGTTCCATTCGATAAACAGTGAACTGCTTGACTTGCTGTACGACGCGCTTGCTGGTTCACGTGATACTCAAGGGAATCGTGCGCCGAAAATTCATCCAAAACTAATGGATGTTTTGAGAGTGATCCTGTCTGATGAGGATTCTACTCTAGCGAGTAAATCTTTGAGGTGCATTTCTGTGTTGAGTGGCAATTTACCTGAATACTGGATTACACGAATGAGCTTACTTACTGCACCCAACACCCTGAAAGAAGGGCTCGCATCTATAACATTTGAGAACGAAGGGAACTCTTTGAATATGATGCAAGTATGCCTGCGAGAAAGAGAACAGGTTGTCGACATCTTGGTGTTAATCCTGTCGAAGTATGTTCGCATCAGAAAGACGTCTTATAAACCACATCGTTTACTGACGATGAGATGGCTAAGTAATCTGAGTTCAAGGGAGGTTACTCCGATCATCTACGCTATTTTGGATCCATTCGAACGCATATGGATGTCATTTGACAATAAAGAGCTGATCCAGCGCTTGAGGGAGAGCCGCAAAGGTCACTCTGACACTGATACAGTTGCACTTCTCTCTCGACTGCATGATGCCCAACGCACGATGCCGAAACATGTGTATGTTCATCTTGACTGGATTGTTCCAATCGTAGTTGATATTTTCAATGAAGCGAGTGTAAAGCTGAATGATATGAGCTGTGTTGCATCCGCCAACACAGCGCGGCTGAAGGGATTGAGAACCAAGGCGTTTCACTTCCTCACCACATGCGCTGATGTCATGAGTCTGTCGACTTTTAAGCAGTTCTGGTACCAGTCGCTGACGAGTTTAGAAATCGCATCTCGCACAGTCACAGAAGAATCACATCGATCCACTGTTCACCCCTTGTTGTCTCTGCTAGCTCTCATGGTTGAGTCAGCGGAGCTTCTAGAACTGCTGGAACGTGACGGTGCTGTACTTTTAGAAAACTGCGTGGACGTATTGTGGCATCGAAAAGCGTCGACAGTATGCCAGCAGGCAACTAGAGACATATTACATACTCTCGTTAGTCGAGCACATTTGTCTGAAGCACCGTCACAGAGCGCCATCCACGTCTTGCAGAATTTTTCATGCACAGCATTGAATGCATTGAAGGAACATTGGCTTATTAATTCACTCAAGACTTCCAAGTTGGAAGGGCTTAACATAGCTACTGAAGTGAGGCTTCTAAAACAAATCGGAGAGATCAAGAACGAATCCATGTGGAGCGAGACTTTATTTGAAGAATTGGTGCGGTGCATCACGTCTTCAAAAGTACAGAATAATTACGTTGCTTGGTTAACAGTTCTAAGTGAACTACTTGATTTCCCCAAGAAAACCATGGATGAAAAATTAGCCAAAACATATGTTGAAAGTCTCTCTCCACTATTTGCACGGGTTTGCGACCGTCAAGCGAGAACTTTATTGCTTGATATCGTTGAGAAGTTGGATGAAGGTAACTCTCTCAGTGATGAGATCTGCATGCTTCGTTCTCTGCATGCATTTGCCAAGGGCCACTTGGAGGATGTCGACTACACTGTGCGACTCGGTGTTTACGAAGAGCTCGGTGAATATTTGAATCAACAAAAGAGATTTCACGATGTATTTGTGCACAACGCGCTCTTCGACGTGCGTCAGACTGATGTCATCATACAAAGTGCGGCGAAATCTTTCTTATGCGACTGCCTTCACGCCTTGAAACAGTCGTCTCATATGGTGCAGTGCACAAACGTTCATGACATACTTTTACCAGGTCTACGACATTTGCTGAAGAGCAAGGATGCATCAATACGAAACCAAGGCTTGCAGATATTCAGAGTTGCAGTTAAAACTCAGCATGTGAAAACTTTACATCACCTGTGGAGTGAAAACGAAGATATCGATGTCTTCGTCAACCTGTCACATATTCAACCTCATCGACGATTGAGGGCAATAAATCGTCTATGCTCTGCAGATTCTATGCGGCTAGTTGATCCAGGGATCTTCTTCAGTAATCTGTGGCCGTTATTGACGAACATGCTTGAAGATCCGAACCCAGATGTGACGATGGCCGCCGCAAGCGGTATAGGGACTGTCTGCCAAATATTGGACACTGAACTCTGGTTGCGTCAAATGCAACGCTTCCTTACCCGTGCAAAGGGATCGAATACTCCGAATCAGTACCTCAGAGCGGTGGTATTCATGGTTGAGACGTTTCGAAAATCATCAAGCTTCCACAATGATAAAGATAATTGCGGAAGTCACCTCAAAACTGTGGACTATGTGTCGGCCATTGATACTATAAAGTATGTCATATTACCATTGGCTGAGAGTTTAATACTCAGCAAGGTAGGTCACGTAATATCGCGTGGTCCGACGAGCGATGGGGCACAGATCACGCCAAACGCTGTTTGGTGTACCGTCTCAATCTTACGATTGCTAGATCATGACGCATCAGAGGCCGGCCTCATGCACACCTTAAAAATCGTACTCGATCACATCGCCCATTTTTCTGAAAATGTGCGTGCTCGCGCGATGACTGCGCTTGGTGCGATTTCGAGAGAAGTTGGGGACAGACATTTATTGATAATCATTCGCATGTTGAGAAGCCGTCTAGTACGAAGTTCAAACTGGCGTGTTCTGAACAAGGCCGTGTGTGTGGTCTTGAGCAAGTGTGAGACGTTCCCACAAGACGTACTTCTGCCCCTTCTCGACGAACTCTTGCCTTCACTTGAGTCGAGCATCTTCGGTATGGCGCGTGATCACGTTGAAGCCCGAAATAAATCCAGGGTATTTCAAAAAGATATCGTAAGGTATGCATATGACATCATCGAGATCTTAGTGAGCGTTGCACATGAGCCTGAAGAATTGCTTGCACTCGTTCGATCTCTTTTCAAGATACTTCCTGAGCAGCCAGACAAAAGAAACAGAGCCAGTTTTTGTGCTATCATGAATGCCTTAGAAGTTGGCATTGTGCGGAATAATCAAATCAAGTCGGTGAAGATGTTACTACTGGCAGGATCACTTATTGAAGAAAGCATGATGGTCCATGAGGAGACTACTGGCGCTCAAGTAGACAAAGTGGCACTCCAACGGGAGTACTCCTTGATTGTCCAGCAATTTGCCATCAAACTACTTAGTAACTCACTGAAAAAGACGCTCAAGAACGAACCAGGTTATGTACAAACTATAGATGGGGTCGCAGCATTAAGTCGAATGGTCGACCTCATGGTGCGCTGCATGTCAAGTACGTCACAGCAGGTGAAGTTGTATGCCACATCATTGCTCGCAAAACTGCTGTCATTAAAAAAGAATCTTTCGTCGCTTGACCACAGTCATATCATCAAGCAAATGACACAAGCACTGAAGTCATGTAGATCACCTAGAGACAAGCTTGCACAGCACTGTTTAGAGGTCCTTGCAAAAGTGGTAACATTGCATGGTGCAGATGCACTCACCTCAACGCAGTTGAATGAAACGCTATCCTTCGCTTTTGAGTCGTTGTGCGAAGAATCCGCTGAGCTTTCGTCTACATTCGCATTTCTAGAAGCACTCATGGCAAGACGAGTCCTTACAGCCAAAGTATACAGTCTCATCGAGAGGTTACTGAAAATGATCACGTGTGGCGGTTCAGCCCACCTTCGGACCTTGAGCTCTCGTGCATGTGTGCGTTTCGTTCTCACATATCCAATCGGTGAACGACAAATGGATAGAATCATTCAAACATTGTCGTCTTCGCTAAATTATGCGCATGCTGATGGTAGATTATCAGCACTAAGAACAGTGCAGGATGTAGTGTCGAGTCTTCCACAAGACGCTTTGAATGGACATGCTGCCACTTTCTTCTTACCACTTGTTTTGCGAATGGCAAGAGACGACGACATGGAATCTTGCGAGCTTGCGTGTACTTGCGTTGCGCGAATATTTGATCGAATCTCAGTCGATAAAGCGGTTGAACTACTGAAGTGTGCCGAAATCTGGCTCACGCAGCAGAATAGTCTGAGAAAAGCAGCATATCAGGTGATACTGATCGGCTTTTCTTGCTACCCAACGGAGACATATGGACTATTCGTGAAGTTAGAACTAGTATTTATGAGTGATTTGCCGCGGTTGCTGAACAAGGAGCGAAGTGCTCTATATTGGTCACACATTTACTGTCTTATCAAATGTTTGGAAGCAGTTGTTCAATACCGAATTGGTACATGCCGTCCTTTTACGAATGCCACAGATATCTGCACAATTGAGCTCATGCCAGATATGATCATGCATGAGCATCTGTGGGTACAATCAGCCGCTGTGCGATTATTGAAAGTCTACGTTTCAGTGGATCGTGACCACAACCAGAAGCTTACGACTCACATATTTACATTCAAGGACACAAAAGTATTGTCAGACAGTCTCATGTTGCATTTTGAACGACTTTCTTGTACCAACACCTGCGATGATCTGACCCTCGAATGTGTATTTTACTGTTTATCAAAGTTTTCTGAAACCTTGGTGTCGACACGCGAAGGGACATTGCATTTGGAGTCACTCTTGGCGCGTTGTTGTAAGGCGATAGAAGTTACTCGAGCGCATAATATTTGCGACACTATACTTCGTTGGGTGGCAGGAATCATAACTCATACGGCAGATATGCCCGATGTTTCAAGCGTGTTGTGTCATCACGTTGTCCTTCTGTGTGGCGTAGTTAATGCAAGAAGTTCATCTGAAAGTTCTCAAAACTTGGCGCGGGAGATACTATGTATGCTACAGCATCTTCTTCCGCAAAATGCTCTGTTGGACGTTTTGAATCAAGCTCAACAGATGAAAAATCATGTTAGATGAATGGGAAAGGTACCGGTAGCACTATGTGAAAACTGTCACAGAAAGGTTTAGCTGCAGCACCTGATGAAAGGCAGTACTTGTGTTATTACGAAGTATGACCTCAACCTCATTTATAAAAGTACCGGGTACGATAGTATTTCTGCCACCAACGTAAAATGCATTCGTCGTAACACGCGCGTGTATGTGTTTTCAGTTATAATATACAATATCAGAATTGACGGTTTTCGAATGGTTTAACTATACAAAAAGTTTGATACACTGCTACGCTGATACGCTATCAGTACGTATCAAGTGCAGCAGGCCTATTCTCTTGCTGGGCGATCAACGACGAGTGTTTCTCGGTCGCTGACTGTGACTCTGCGACGTTACTTCTTCGTGATCGCAGCAGGTGGTGTGAACTCATCGACAAATCATATCACTTGTCGGAGTGCGAATACGCGAGTGCTGAGATGGCAACGATCCACGCACCACTGCCGGTGTGTTCTTCGGTCTACATCTTAAACTCGACGTGCCAAGTGTTACTCTCTCGAGATTTCCGGGGCGACATCTCAGCGAGCGAATCGAAGAGGATTCTTGACACACTGAGATACAACTTGAACACCGGTAATTCTGAACCAATAACTCGTGACCCAGAACAAATGGCGTATGCCGTTCACGTCGGTCACAACGATGTCTACATCGCCTGCATTGCCAGTCACTGCACAGACACTCTAGCTCTTTTTGTCTTCCTGCACCAACTAATTTCTCTATTCTGCACTTACTTCGATACGTTTGCCGAAGAGTCTGTCAGGGATAACTTCGTGATCATTTATGAGTTACTGGATGAGGTCATGGACCACGGTTACCCCCAACTTACTGACCCCACAGTACTTGCAGAGTTTATCAAGGTGCATGCTCACCGCTATGAAGTGATACAAACACCTCTAGCAGCAACAAAAGCGGTGACGTGGAGGAAGGAAGGCATTTCATACAAGAAAAACGAAATATTCATAGATGTAATGGAGCGCGTCACTTCTGTTGTCGATGCAAATGGTAACATGACACACGGCACTTTGACAGGGACGGTGACGGTACGGTCGCAGCTTTCAGGGACACCTACCTGTAGACTTAGCATAAGTGACCGAGCGTTAGGCTCTACACCCATCATTGGTTCGAACGAGGGAAGTCTTGAAGACATCAGATTCCATCCGTGTGTGGACGTGGATATGTTCACGTCTAACAAAATCATATGTTTCATTCCTCCAGATGGTAAATTTGACTTGATGACGTACAGAACCTCCTCAGAGCTCCGCCCGTATGTGGATGTCCACGCAAGTATCAAAAGTTTAGGCAAAAGCAGTGTTGACTACATCGTGCAACTTACGACCCACTTTAAAGAACAAAGTACTGCGAGTGAAGTTCGAGTAGAAATTCCTGTGGCACCTGACGCCACTACGCCGAAAGTACACTGCAATACAGGTACAGTGGTATATGAGCCAGAGAAAGATATTTTACTGTGGATACTAAAAAATGTCAAAGGTAAACGCCATTTCAAGCTCGAAGCGCGCCTTGGACTGCCATCGACAAGAGTTCATCGTCTTTCAAGTGCGAATATCCCTGTAAGGGTCCATTTTGAAATACCCTACAACACCTCGAGCATTGTGCAAGTTAAATATTTGAAGGTGCTCGAGAGTTCAGGTTACCGAGCGTTACCATGGGTGAGATATATAACGAAAGGAGCGGAAAACGAATTTCGATTTCGAAAATGATCCATGAGATCAGTTATTAGATGACCTTTGTTTTCAAGCGAACACGTGACATTGGGACAAGCGAGCAGTTGTTGGTACGTATCACAAATCGATGCTCAGTCGGACTGGTATGAGTGGCATACCCTCCCAAATTCTCCTTGACCGTCGGATAGCCGACTCTAGATGTATTAGCTCACTTTTTAGTTTGTATAGTATGCGCACGTCAACGAGTTTCCAGTATTCCTCCTGTTCCAGGCTCTGTAGCAGTTCTTCACTCGTGTATAGCGCTCGTTTCAAGGGCGTGTTACTGTCGAGCGTATGGAAGCATTCGCTACGTGAAAAGCTGACTGGCAGATGCGATGCTATATGAGTTTTCGCTTTGTTCGCAGCTTCAAAACGCTCAAACACAGTGTCGCTGTCTTGCACAAGCTTGTTTGGCAACAGCGCTTCTGACTTAGCGCAGTCCTCTGATTGTCGTGATTGTCGTTGGCAAACGTTCATCGGGTTGATCTGTTTAATGCGAACTGTAGATCTTCCTTAGGAAGTTCCGCTGTATTCCAGCAATAATTCACAGGGTACACAAACCTCCTTGCAGGCCCAGTAGTCGAGTTTCCCAGGTGGGGCTCACAGCTTAGGTTGTTCTTCGCGTGCTTTCGCGTAATATGTGAGAATTGGATTACTCACAGCATCATATGGATTGATGTAGACTTGCGGCGATGTCTACTGCTTCTCCTCGGTGTCGAGGGAGGGTGGTGCTGTAGGGTATGAAGTGCAGTACAACTTTAGCTGAAAAAAAAGTGAAACGACTGAACGACTGCGTCAGCCTCGATTCGTAGGAGTGAAATTGCATCTTTATCGTTGCGCCACGATGTAGGTATGCATTACCGGGCGAGAGGTTTATGTTTGAGTTGAAATCGTAGAGATATTTACACTGTGTATCTATCCTTCGCTCTACGTTCGAGACGAATAGCGTCGTCGTGCACCATGTAGCCTATTTTTTCTTCTTCAGGAATATCCAAAATTTGCTTGAATCGTCGCCCGATCGCTATCTGTTCTGCTTCACTTGAAGCAGTCTTGGTCCAAAGTGCGATACGATGCTGCTTCTGCCTAACGCTCACAACAGCTCCACAGACTTCACGTGCCTCGCTGAACTGCTCGCCGATCATGCACAGAAGTAAGTTCAGCCAGCAGTCATCCAAAGAAGTACCATCTTTCTGTTTGGGCACGTAGTAGGTCCATTTTCCACCCTTCGCACACGTTTCGTCTTCCCACTTAGGCTCGATGCCTTCCTTAAACAAGTGAAAATCTGTACCCATGATGAGCTTCGACGGAGACAGTATGTTGTTGTAAAGGCACCAGAAGTCTTCCACGGTGTTGAACGTGTATACACTTCGCAGTGTCTGTCCCCAAGTGGTTTGCTTTTGGCGGCTACGTCCTGGGTTAGAGCAAAGATGACGTTTTCCAAAAAAATACTCACCCGTTGGGGTTATCGAACCACAAGGTCCAAGTGTGCTCAAGGGCGTGCTTACTGTGCTTGAAACCCTCGCTCATAGGTCTAGAGATTTGTATAACTAACGCTGAATCGGATGTGATACGTAGAAACGCGCCCTACTTCTTCTTGTAGATGTCACCGCGCAGGTCAGCGTGCTTCAATATCCGTGCGACGCACAGTCAGCGGTGTATGACGCCGTAGACCAGCGGCACCGGGCCGTCTGCACGGTTACAGTGCCACTGTACAAGTCGGATCGACTTGGGGCGAATAAGATTTGGTACTATCGAGATAGTACGAGTACTAGTACTTAAGGTGACTATAATAACAGTGAAATCCATAACTTTCGTTCGACAATCTTCATAACTTTCGCGATAACTTGTCATTGTTAGTCGTCAATTTTCCATAACTTTCACGATAAGTTACTATTTTGCAAGTTATGGATTTCATTGTTAGTCGGCTTAAGTATGCTGCTCCCAACGACCTAAAATATGAGGAAAATAGTAAAATGCCTCAATTGGGGTTACAATATGCGCAAAAGCCCGGGGTCCTAGATCTATTGGATCGGCGACGGTCGTCTGTCTGCTCGGCTGTCACTCACATTCAAACCGTACGCGCCCTACTACGAGTCTTTCGCGCGAGCATGAAGATCGACGACGTAGAATTGCCAGGCTGATAACAAGGGCACTATGGAGAGAACATGGCACACCCTTTTGGCGCAGATACGGGCACACGCTGCCAAGGGCGACGTTGTTGCGACGCTTGAGGCGTGCAGACGATTGGCGGAGAGTGACGTCCCTGATGCAAAGCAGATACGCCTTCGACACGTAGAAGAAACTAATATGCGTCATGGTGCGAATGCAGATCCTGAAAAGATCTGTCGCACAATCATGGATATTTTAGCAATCAAGATAGATGCCGTTCAACCAAGGCAAGAGATTTTTCAGATTCTGTTACACGCTGAACGTCTACTTCCGCTGATTGAGCTAGACGAAAGCGATACAAATAAAAGAAAGATTCTGAAGATAAGATACACTCTTATTCGGCGATTGGTCGCAATTAAGGAACTCGATACTGCACTTGATAGGAGCTGGTCATTGCTGTCATGTATTTTAGAATGCGACGTCCGTGCTGGCTTTGTGAGCACACGTGCAACTACAGTATGCCAAAGACACAAGAATGATGAATTGTTCATGTCAATCAGTTTCGGTGTTTTACTGAACATAATGACTATATTGACACATAGTGCTGAGATCACGATGCCTCGAATGCATCAAATAGTGGAGGTGTCGAATGTGATAACCTCTGTCACGGAAGCACTATCGACTGCAAAACCTGGCATAAACGAGCGTCACGCTGGCACAATCATATCGACTTCGCTAAGATGCATGGCACATCTTAGTGACAGCAACGTACATGGTACCGAAGTCCGAGAATCGAAACGTCGATTTCTATCGACTATTATGACTTGTGTCCAACATTCACAACTCAGTCATCAATTTGTATTTGATACATGCAACAAACTTCTACGATACGTAGAGTTTGTCGAACTATTGCCGACATTGTATAAGCTTGTGCCGTGTGTAGGATACTCCGACTGTGACAAGACGGTGTCGCAGTTTTGCCAACAATTGACTGCAAAGGCAATCGGATTGGGGGCGCAACAAGCTAGTGAGCGTGTCTTGCGGAAAATGCTGCAAGTACAAAAAAGACCTTGCTGTATTGATTTAGCGCTTGCCGCGCTACTCTCTACTCCAAAGTCAATATTTGAAGTTGAATTAAGTACTTACCTACGTCGAGCGACCGAATATTTGAATAACATCCCTGCATGTATGAGGCAGGAAGAACTGCGCATCATTGGAATGCTTACCACAACACTTGCACGACAGATTCACAAGCTTGCCAACTACTTCCATGTTAGTGAAAATCGCAACCTTAGTATTTTGGCGCAGGATGTTCAAGCGTTCGCGGGTTCTGCGGTAAGGATCGTCCACATGCTGGTTGATAAACCTGAATATACACAGGTTTGCAGGAATGTATCAAATGTGATTGTTGCGACCCTCTTATTCGCTGCGCAGTTAGAAGTCTGCTCGTCGTCAACTGGCAGCCCGCGGGGACAGCAGCCATCGCTCCTTGACGAATTATTGCGAATGCTTGAGGATGTTATGCACAAGACTCTGGTGAACACAGAAGAGAATCGGCGAGCGATTCACTCAGCTGCAAAAAACGCCCATGGTGCTGGCCTTCAGGATCTAGCCGAACGCCTATATGTTATGAATTTTTCTTTCGTTGAGACATCAAACGTTGATTCGATCCATATCACAGATGGGTGCGAGATCCATCGACGTATGCGAGTGGTTATGGAATTCTTCGCTCAAACAGGACGACCAACACAAGGAATTGATTTTATGCTACTCAATTCTGCAGTTTTCTTGCGAGATGGTGCTGCATTTCGGACTTTGGTATTAATGTATACGGACGCCATCACAAAGAATGGCATGGAAGATCGACAACAGCCTCTTGTATTCAGACTTAAAGATGAAATCTCAGGGAATGATAAGGTGTTCGAACTTTTGATTGCAGAAAGTCAGGTGTATGCATCATTTGATACTTCACAATTCAAATTCCATGTGCTTCAATCAGCACTGATCAGCCACGCACTCTCTATGCTCTCTCATTCGACTCGTAAAGAGACCACCGGTGCTATACATTGTCTTTCTCGTCTCATGGAGTTGCAATCATCCACGCGCTTGGGTATTTCTAGTAGCTGTGCCACGCCCGGGTGCCCCATCTGTGATGTGAGCGCAATGATCAAATTATGTCGTAAGTCCGTCAATATAATTAAGAAAAATGTGTCTTCAGTGGAGATAAGGTGTGCAGCGGTGGTGGACATCACTTGTCGGACATGCTTGGGGATAGTTTGCCGTGATCGTTATGGTGCGAACTTGTCTGGGTCGTTGATGCAAGAGATGCTGGATATCTGTGATATTAAAGACGCATGCAACAGAGTCGAAAATTTCGCTGCTGAAGATGCCAAAATGATTGATCGCATGTGTGATTCCCTAAGAAACGTATGTGAAATAATGAATCTCCACGGTTCCATGTACTTATCACAGCAATTACTGTTTCTGGGAGATATCACGCCGACTAGTTACATTACATCGATTGTGTTATCCCCAATGCCAGCACCACAAGTCAAGGGGCATCTCCAATTTCCACTTAGAGCTCCCAAGGCCATACGCAGTGTTGAGTGGCATAGAATACACTCGATTTGTTTGCGCGCACGAATCGCAGCAGAACGAGAAAACTTTGTCACGGCCTACGCATACGCCGAGTATGCACTTTCAGCTCTTAGGAGCAAGCTTACATCAAAGCAACATCTTGCGGATAAGTCTCAAAGTGCTTCGACTTGGTTTTCCTGTGGTCATTACATTGTGGCACTTTGTCTTCACGCCATTATCTGCGCAGAGATTGGGATGTTTGCAACAAGTGTGTCATCCATACAGGAAGCAATCAGTCTTGCTCAGCTTGTATCCTCCGATCCGTTACTTGCAGCTGTTTACCTGACTGCAGCTCGCGTCTATCATAGATCGGCGCAGTATGAGAACTGTGTCAACATGATAAAAATGTGTACAACTAAATATGATAGCAACACAAGTTTACATGGTCGCTGGTTAACGTACTTGGATGCGCAAACATATCGTTATGGAACTGCGCTACGAACATGCATACACTCGATGTGTTGTATTGATTGCCAGAGGGAAGACGAAGGGCAAACGCTGAGCTTATCGGTGACAAAACAGCTCTTGCCTGACAAACTGTCCCGTTCTGATGTGAAGCAATCCGGCGATCAAAAATTCAAAACGGACCATATGCATACTATCTCGAGCCAACATGCATACTGGGACTCACAGTTTCGTCATTTGCTTGTGAAATTAGACTGCCATCGCATCTTGGCATCAAGTGTTAGTGATAGTGTGTCTGTTATATGTCGCATTGAAGCAATGATCCTGAATGATCGTTGGTGCCAATCGAAATGCTTTGCAAGAATCTTATTGTGCAAGTTGTGTATCCAGTGTGCCAACATACAAGTCACCAAACCTTGCGCTGCAACAATGGCAGAGTTTAAGCAGAATAGTCGAGAGTTGCTATGGCATTATCGAAATTCTCCTTTGAATTTAGCTTTTGTTGCATTGAAAATATTGCCTATATTGGCTGATGATACAACTATGAGCGTGCATGGGATGACGTCATTTATGCATTGTCATTATGGATCAGTTCTACGAGCACAGCACTTCGCGTTCCTAGCGAGAAAAGTCTTGATGAAACAGGAGCCACTCCATATCTCTAGCATGAATTCGGCAACTATTGAGTATGGGTATCACGCAGCAGCTTATAACCAACTGGAATTTTCACACCCCGAGGAGTTTGGTATTTATCCGAGTGGCATCAGCGAATCGCACATATTGCTGGATTTTCCAGTTGTTACGGTTGGGACTCTTCAGAGAACAACAACCGAAGGAGGTGATTCATCTCACTGCCTAGATTTGATTATTACTCGGAGTGATGACGGTGATCATCAAAGTTCATCGTCTGTGTGCATTCGCCTCGAAACAGAAGCTTTGAGAGCGATTCTTTGTGATTTTGCCACTATCACTGAGGAGCGACAGCACAATATTCCACAACCAAGCGTCGATCGCTCTTCTAAAGTTCACTGGTGGCAGCAGAGATTGGAACTAGATTCACACCTTGAGAAGTTGCTTCTTTGCATGGAACATGAAGTGCTTGGCCCATGGAAAGTGATGTTCGTTGGTAACCCTATTGACGCAGATGTGCGGACTTACGTAAAAGGGCTTGTAAATGAAGTTGAGTCGTGGCTAGCTTTCCGTGGGTACAAGATGTCACATCACATGTTGCAATGCACATACTTATTGTTGACGGGTATCGAGTGTCTCAGTGATGAAGAGTTTTGTACAGGTCTCTTATCGTTAGCGATGGCGCAATCAAATGCTCCAAGTATACATCTCAGTCATTTTCAGCAGACGCTCTCTAACACAAGGATGTGGACTGAAGCGTGCGACTTGGCCACAGGCTTGCGACAGCGTATTGATGACAAGTCGCGTGAATCAACTAGTGCAAATACAAAGATTAAGAGGCGTCCGTTACTTATCGTTATGGATGAAAACGTAAAGCATGTCCCATGGGAATCTATGCCAATCTGTTCATCTCAACGCTTGTATAGGATACCCTCGATTGCCATGGCAAGAGCAATATATACAGTTCAGCAGAATTTCAATTCAAGACGAATCGAACTGAACAAGTCTTATTTTGTTTTGAACCCGATGGGCGACCTGGTGAAAACACAGGCGCAGTTGGATCCAATACTTAAGCGAACAGGATGGAATGGTACAGTAGGGACTCTCCCGAACATAGCTGAACTGACGTGTGCTTTACAAGATAGTGGCTTATATTTGTACTTTGGCCATGGTGGCGGACGTGAAATATATAAGCGTGTACCGACTGAGAGCCTATCGTTCCGAGCAGCTGCTATCTTGATGGGGTGTTCCAGTGGATCCTACGATAACACTGACAGCTCCTCAGATGCCAGTGTTGCAATCATGTACCTGTTTGCAGACGCTCCTGTAGTGCTCGGAAATCTATGGGATGTGACAGACAGTGACATAGACCGTCTCTCTGTCCGGTTATTAAATGAGTGGCTCAGTGGAGAACAACAGATAGAGTGTGCGTACAAATGCTTAGCCCATACAGTGAATTCTTCACGTGGTGCGTGTCAACTGCGATATCTTGTCGGAGCGGCACCGGTCCTGTATGGCATCCCCAAGGCCATCTAGTAGGAAGAATTTTTGACCACGATGCAAAAGCAACCGCGGTCATTCGTATTGGCGAAATGATTTTTCAGCTTATGCCATGGCTTGTGGTGCAGCGACGCTTCCATCCAACACCACACAACTTACTGGCAAGGAAAACATTTGCCATGCAGGTGTTACAATCAAGCTGAAGCATCGACTTGAGCGCTCACATAATATCAGTCAACTTGCGTACCTCATTACCCGGAGACGATTGACGGTGGGAGACAGGAGTGTATGCATGGCAGCCACCAGTGTGAATACGAGAAGCGAGTATTTTCATCTAAACATTCGCAAGATAAGCATGGCGAATAACCATCAGGACTACTAAAAGACGCACATGTTTGTCTCGATGTGGACCTTGGAGGAGTTTTTCGTTCACACACCGGGTATTTTCCAACAGCCGAACACATTCTGAGAACCTGCTTTCCTTCTGTCAGCGCCACACTGAATATCAAATGCATGTACTCACCTTGAAGAGACTGTCGCGTTTACATCTGCTTGAAAGTCAGTGGCCCGCTGCACCATGCGAATTGAGCACAGCTCAAGGCAACACTGCTTCCAGTCAGTATGTAATGATATTGAACACGTTCAGTTTTACCTTCACAAAATCTTCTCTGGAAACTGCTCGATGATCCATGATGGTCGCAAATATCTCCTCTTCTGATCCACAAATCGTTTTGCGCATCGCATGGAGTAGTTTGCTCAACTGGTAGCTTGTAAAAAAAGGAAATGTGAAAAATAACGTGTACAAACCTCACTGGGCTTGCTCGCAACAGAGAACATTCGGAGGCAAAACTCCTTGTCGTCTACGTGTTGGTTACAATCAAAAGAGTCATATAGTATATAAATCTTACCCGGATATGACTCTATCGCCTTCTTAAACACTAAAAGCGCCAATCTACCCTGCAGAGACCATTAATCTAAGGTTTGTACCAAATATAAGTTATCAACCTCACGAACATGCATCTCCTCCATATGTGGCGTTTTAGCTGCGTAGTCGCGTCCAGCGGACGCCAGCAAGCTATGTCGCTGCTGCAGCTGCGATGCAAACTCGAGCTCAAACGTGAAATACGCAACCCAGACATCTATCGGATCTCGAAATGAACCTGGTCTCCATGAAGAAGTAATTTTCTTACCTTGAGCGCCGTGGCAGCTTCGAAGAGCTCGTTGGAAGAGTCGTCGCGCCGCTTCCGAATTTCGCTGGAACAATAATCAAACAAATGTAGAGTCGACTGGGTTTAAAACATACGTTCTTCCGGGATTCATAGGCCGCACACGATAACCAGAGACCTACACAGTCACTATTGTGTCGAAGCGCTTTTGCCAACACACGTGAAAGCAACTTTGAGCTACCAAACGCTTCACAATACGAAACAAACGCCTTCCAAATCTCAATATTCCTTGGGTTCAGACTTACACTTCGCATAAGTAGCCTTCTAAGGTGTCTTGAAGCAGAAAAATGCACTTTTGTCTTCACCGACTGTACTCATGCGAGCAAAGTTAGGAGAGCTAAACCTTGAGCAAAGAACTGCAGCGCACCTTTGCTCGCGACAAAATCAGATTCTGTACATGAGACTCGTAGTTGACATATGCTATGAGTACTTCGTCTCTAGCTCTTTGCCTGAGCAGCTGCTCGTACCTGGAACGTACACGCACAACGCGACTTGACTCGTTCTCCGTCAGCAACCCGGCCCGTTGGCACGCTGCAAGATCCTCGAGCGAGCGCTCGACCTCTTCCCAAACAACCTCGGACATAAAAGCAACTCTAAAGGTTTTATTTTATCTCGAATGGGCCAAGGATCCGTGCCGCCTTGCTGAACGACTGTGTGCCGAGCGAGCGGAGGACTCTCTTCGAACTCGTGCGAGTAGTGCGACACGACACGGAGATTTATATACATAGGTGAAGTTAGAATAGAACGTGGAGAGCGTAGGTTGTTTTCTTTTTTATTAGGCTGACTAAGAGTACAGCGTAGATAAATTGATATTTTCGCAAAGTATGAAAATGAGCTACTTTACTAAGTACTTACTTTGCGCGACTCAGATTTGTCTCTTTAACACGCACTTGTGGGATTTTTTACATTTTTTCATACGCTATGAAAATGAACGAAATACTTGGAAGGTGATATGTGAAAATAGGTGTTATATATGACGTTCGCGCGGGGGAATGGGCCGACGCCGTGGCTTATCAACCAAATGTGCCACATGTCACACGTTGTGATTTCGTGGCGACAGCTTAGGTTTTTAACTGGTTGGCGGCCACTGGGGCTACCGGCGTCGCTGGGGCAACGCGGTGACAGGGACGAAAACCTCCCTGTTCGAGTGGTCACTTATCAAAACATGCGTCTGCAAGATGTCGTGGAAGGGCAAGACTATTCTTTTCCGCGCGAGGTAAGTCAGTGGTGCGAGCTGGTAATTTGTATTTAAGGAAGTGCTTCAGGAAACCAGCATCCTTCAGCTCTGGGAAGAAATAGGCGCTTTCAAAGAGCAGCTTCGGCGCTCCGAGGGAAAGCCGGAGTGAGTGTGATATTGCCCAGTGATATTCTTGCACTGACTTGAGAGCAGATTCGTCTTCTACGATGGACCCCCGTTCGCAACGGGGCTTCCACATTACGGCCATCTTCTAGCGGGAACCATCAAGGTCAGTCTATATGGTATCCGCTTGAGTTTCATTGAGCGCCTTCCCAGGATATCGTTACGCGTTTCGCTTCCATGACGGGGCATCATGTCTCCAGGCGCTTTGGTTGGGATTGTCATGGTCTGCCTGTGGAGCACGAGATAGACAAGAAACTCAGTAAGTTCGTGTAAGTACACTTTCCAAAACACCTCATCTTACAATTTCGTCAGAGATAAGCGGAAGAGAAGATGTTTTGAAGTTTGGAATCGGGAATTATAACGAAGAATGTAGGAGCATCGTGCTCCGTTACTCGACCGAATGGAGGAAAACTGTCACTAGGATTGGGCGCTGGATAGATTTCGATGACGACTACAAAACTATGGATCCAAAATTCATGGTACTTCCGTGAGCTGTCGCGCGTGATGTCGTCTAACATTTTGTAGGAGAGTATATGGTGGGTTTTCAAGACCTTGCATCAGAAGAATCTGGTACATGCTTTTTTTCAAAACACTTCGCCAGTTTTATCTTCCCTATAGGTGTACAAAGGTTTTAAAGTTATGCCGTATTCCACGGCTTGTAACACGCCGCTTTCTAATTTCGAGGCAGGATTAGACTATAGAGACGTTAGTGATCCTGCTATCACGGTATGTTCGGTCGTTACTTGAAAGCTTGACGAGTGAAAATGGTGCCTAGGTTTCGTTTCCCATAATAGACTGCGACTTGAATGCAGAGCTCATTGCGTGGACGACTACACCTTGGACACTTCCTTCAAACGTTGCGTTGTGTGTGAATCCCACGCTGACCTACGTCTATGTGCGTGACGCAAATGGCCGTGTGTACGTCGTGGCGGAGACACGTCTTGACAGTTTGCCCCATGCAACCAAGAAGGGAAAGGGGGGCTCACGTATGCTGAGTGATGGATGGATTGTCGTCAAGTCCGTTACTGGTAGTGAATTGGCTGGATTGAAATACAAGCCCATCTTCGATTGGTACGGGTCAAAGGTCAGTAACGATGCATACAAAGTATGTTGCGATGGGTATGTTAAGGATGACTCTGGCACCGGTGTCGTTCACCAGGCACCTGCATACGGGGAAGATGACTACCGAGTGTGTATTGCAAACAACGTGATTCAGCGTGACGAACCCTTGACAGACCCGGTGGACGCAAATGGATGTTTTGTTGCGCCGGCACCTGAAGATCTCTGTGGCTTATACATAAAGACTGCTGATAAGTTCCTCATACAGCTCGTCAAGGATAAGGGTCGACTGATTGATAATGGCCGCATTGTGCACTCTTACCCGTTCTGCTGGCGCTCACAGACGCCACTGATTTACAGAGCGGTCGCTTCCTTTTTTGTCAACGTCGAGGCAATCAAGGATCGTTTGATTTCGAATAATCTTCAAACATCATGGGTGCCATCTTACGTCAAGGAGAAAAGGTTCCATAACTGGTTGGAAAATGCACATGACTGGGCGATTTCCCGCAACCGCTACTGGGGAACGCCGATTCCTATTTGGCAATCTCCATCTGGAGATGAGAGTATCGTTATTGGTTCGATTGCCGAACTAGAATCCCTCACTGGTCATCCTGTGGTAGATTTGCATCGGCATTTCATCGACCATCTCGAGATACCTTCGCCTCGAGGTCCGGGTTTTCCATCGCTTCGTCGAGTTGAGGACGTCTTTGACTGCTGGTTTGAGAGCGGAAGTATGCCTTACGCTCAACAACACTACCCTTTCGAAAACAAAAAGCGTTTTGAAGATGCCTTCCCAGCCGACTTTGTCGCTGAAGGACTTGATCAGACGCGCGGATGGTTCTACACACTCATGGTGTTGTCGACAGCACTGTTTGATAAACCAGCGTTCAAGAACCTCATATGCAATGGATTAGTGCTTGCTTCAGATGGCAAAAAAATGTCTAAATCCTTGAAAAATTATCCTGATCCACATGAGATCCTCGACAAATATGGAGCCGATGCGTTGCGCCTTTATTTGATCGATAGCCCGGTTGTTCGCGCCGAGCCACTGCGATTCAAAGAAGAAGGCGTATTCAGCGTATTGAAAGACGTGTTTCTGCCTTGGTATAACGCATATCGCTTTATGGTGCAGAATATTAAACGTCTGGAAGAATCTTGTGGAGAATTTAGACCAGCGCAAGGCGAATCGTTATCAAAAAATGTACTTGACATATGGATCCTGTCATTGACCAATTCTCTGGTACGTTTTGTGCGTGACGAGATGAGGAGCTATCGTCTGTACACCGTTGTTCCACGTTTGCTTTCTTTCATCAGCCAGTTAACGAATATCTACGTCCGGTACAATCGTAGTCGAATCAAGGGCAAGTTCGGAGACGATGAGTCAAGAACTTCTCTCAATGTCCTTTTCAATGTGTTGCTGACGTTGGGCAAGACTATGGCTCCATTTACGCCATTCTTCGTGGAGAATATGTACCAGAACATGCGGCGGTGTTTAGATAATCCAGAAGAGTCTATTCACTTTTGCGATTTCCCCTCATTCAATGAAGGTTCATCACCTCGCATGGAGCAGTCCGTCTCAAAAATGCAGTCTGTCATTGAAACCGTTCGAGCTGTTCGAGAAAGATGCGGCAAGCCACTAAAAATGCCAATTTCGAGCATGACGATAGTGGACTCTGATGCGCAATTCCTAGCTGATGCACAAGACGCACTTCTGCCGTATATAAAGGACGAACTTAATGTTCGGGACGTTCAAGTGAGTTGTGACCTTGGACAATATGCTTCCCTCCAGGCTCATCCCAACTTCGCATCTTTGGGTAAACGCATCGGTAAATCTATGAAAGAAGTCACCAAGCACATCAGAGACTGGAAACCGGAGGATATCTCGGCATTTCAGAGTACTGGCAAAGCAACCGTTGCAGGACATCATCTTGATCAAAACGACATCATCGTGAAGTATGCATTCAAAAATAAGGATGATTCTGATACGGCATATGCTACAGTGGATGAGGCCGGAAGTATGGTGATTCTTGATTTGCGCCGGGATACGTCTTTGCTATATTCTGGCGCGGCGCGCCTTCTTGTCAATCGTATTCAAAAGCTGAGAAAAAGCGCCGGATTACAGACTAGCGATAAAATCCAAGTACTTTATCAAACACGCGATAACGGGAACGACTCCAGTGGAGTTGAACAGATGCTTAACATCGAAAAAGACTCAATATTTGAAGCGATAGGCACTCTGCCAAGAAGAGAGCACGCGGGAAAGCATGTCATGTATGGGTCTGATGTATTTGAGATTCTTCCTGATATCTGTATCGAAATTTTCGTAGTCAGGCCGCACATCACGGTGGCAGATGTGAAGATCAGAGTGGAAAGTACGCAAGTATTGGACGAATCCATCGCCGCACTGTTAAATGCCCATGAATTCGATCTCTTACAGCTTTCTCTGGATCAGACGGAAGGTCTGCATCTCAGCATAGACGACAATGATGTCCGGTTGACACATTAATTTTGTCGTATCATCTCACTCGATGCATTAAAAAGATCTAAGATTCTATAGCTTTGTCTTGCGCTCTTGCGCTAATTATCATCAAATATATCGTTGCGTATACGCTCGTGGAGACGATCAAACAACTCGCTCTTCACCTTCGTCAAAGCAAGTTCAAGTCGGGAGAGCTCAGCAGTTGCGTTCTTGTTATACATGAACAGACCGTAATAGAGATCGAAAGAGTCGTTGTAAGTGTTATCTACAAGGGAAAGAAGTGACTCAAATCCCTTGGTACTAATCGTTGTCTCTGCAAGTTCCATCGTACCCAGCATGCGGCCAACTGTGTGTGTGATGAACTGTGAAGACGCTGCCTGCCGATCATGCTCTTCGCAAGACATCTCAACCATTCTACAACCTTCTGCTTCAAATATTTGAAGAACATTGTGACACCTCTCAACTCTACGAGGCGAGGTACCGATTCGCACTTTGTCAAAAACTAGTGGTAAGTCTTTCCAACTATGTTTCCCACTGTCAGGTCCAAACATTGGATGAAGACACAGAATGTCAAAGTCTTCGGGCAGAAGCTGCTGAAACAACTGTTTAGGAAACTGTTTTACGGACAATACGTCGCAAAATAAAGTATTTCGCTTCAAACGTTGAAATGGGAAAGATCTGAGAGACTCTTCTGTCGAAAGTATACTGGTGCAAACGATGACAACATCAGGGTGTTCCTCACAAAAATCATCAATGTCACGGAAAAAGTTAACACCTAGGTCACCAGCTATCTTTGAGTAGTCAGATCTTGAAGTTGCGATTACGGTGTGGCCTTGCTGCACGAAACGCTTTGCCAGAAACTGGCCGAAATTGCCAAAACCCAAGACGCCTATGGTGAGTGATTGTTTTAGTCGAGAATGGCGTCGTAGTTTCTCTTCGGCATCAAAAGGCTGAGCTGCGTCTAATGCCCGCACACGAAGAACTAGTTTCGATCCACGTCGCATACAAAGCCCGCGTCGCAAAACAGAGCGCGGTTCAGAGTAAGACCTCGAGAGCATGCTTCGAGCCAGAACACAGAGCGTACAGACGACACCCTTTCCTTTTAAGTAAAGCTCTTGATGGCTTGAAATCAGTACACGTTCACGCACGCGTCGCGGTGCCGATGACTCTGGTGCGTACGTCGCTGTCGACCGCCAAGTGAGCGCACCACCTTGTGAAGCGGTGCTTGTTAGCTACCCTGGTCAGGATGTCCAGCTTTTGTGTCAGATTCTAGGTTGGACAACGGGACTACAGATACTGTACAACGTTATATACAACGAACCAACACCGATCACGTTGTATCGGCCATAGACGTCGAGGCTCCAGATGTCCGAACTTAGGTTGATAGCGTTATTTTACATTAACTATGTGAACACCAACCTCTGGGGAATTCGAACTTCGCGCGGCGCGTTTGGATGGGTGACCTAGGGTTTACCGTCTAGCGAATTAGTACATATATTAAGCACTGTAGTGCTATATAGTGACATCATAGACACTTATCGAATTAGATAGACGTTCGTGATATTAAGTATGTACGTTGTATATACAACGTCGACTCCAACTTCACGTTGTATATACAACGTACAACCACCAATTACGTTGTATATGCCAACCTAGGTCAGATTCAGCGCATCTCGGTTATTACTATCGATAGTATGTCACCTGACTCTCACAAGTCCAGACAGTGATACGAATGAGGTGAATACTAAAATTCGCCTTCCGAAAGGATAACCAAGCATTGCAGTGGACGCTGACGGCAGCTTTCGGAAAACTGTTTTCCTACTAATAAGTACTGCATAACTGCCCAAAGATCGCCGAAGTCAAGTTGACTTCGTCAACCTCGTGAAGCTAGAAGCCAAGTACGAAGCGTCGTGACTTCACTGCGCATACTCGCATCCCTGGACTTCGGTCAGCCGGTATAGCAAAAAGACAAAACGTTCGACTTGAGACAGACTATATGCGATGGTGTGTGCGCGTTCGTATCGCTCACGCTGGTGTGTGTTCGTACTCGTCACCGCTATCGTGGGCGTGAGCGGGTCTTCTCCGAATATAGCGAGCCCAAATGACCAAAGTACAGCGATAGAAACTACCATCGATGTTACAGGGAAACAGTCGGACGGGTCAGCGGTGGGGGGTGCGAGCGATAGGCAGCGTGACTTCAACAAAACAATAGCCGCGCAGTTCAACGTGATGTTGGAGAAAGAGTTTGAACAAGAAACAGAAGAAAAGAAGCTTGGAAGCACCGGTGCAGGTCGTAGTTTCAGCGACACCGTTAGAGCTGAAGGTGGGACTCTTGAAACTGTAGCCAGAGTGCACCGACCGAGAGGTGGTGAGGCAAGTGGAGAAGAACTTGAGGCGAAGGATAAACCACCGCAAACTGCGGCAAATAGCGTGGGTTTGTTGGATAAATTTGATACCAAGTCTTCAACCTCAACCCCAGTCGGTTTAGAGTCGTTTGTTGACACGAAGGATGAGACCCTTCTCAAACAACTCGCAGGAGTTAAGCGCGACATTGACAGGGCACTTGGAGGTAAAGAAGTAAACGACGACGTAGAACGTCTCGTGGATTCGGCTGATAACGAGTTTGTCATTTCGAATCCAAAGAGTGGTACCATGGAGTTACAACAAGATCTACGGCTCATCAACGATCTCGTCATAATGTTGAGCTCAGCAGCTTTAGGTGGAATTTTATTTACGCTGCTCAAGCAACCTCTCATGACAGGTTATCTGGTGGCGGGATCCTTAGTTGGCCCTGGTGGCTTCGGAATGATAGTCGAGCTAGTGCAAGTCGAGACGTTTGCTCAGTTTGGTATCATCTTTTTATTGTTTGGACTGGGACTTGAGTTCAACTTCATGAGACTTCGGCACGTCCAAGCAGTGGCGGTTTGGGGTGGGCTATGTGAGATGTTGCTTTCCATGCTAGTATGCGGAGTCATGAGCGATTTTGCGGGCGCGTCTGCAAAAGAAGGAATCTTTGTTGGTGCTTTCTTCTCAGTGAGCTCCACGGCGATTGTTGGCAAGTGTCTTCTTGAGACCGGTGGTGTTCACTCTGTCCACGCCCAAATAACTATGGGTACTCTTGTCCTCCAGGATTGTACAATCGGTTTGCTATTTGCGCTGATACCTGTTTTGGGTGACAGCCAGGGATTGAGCGCTAGCTTCATGAGTGTCTTCAAAGTCTTGCTGAAAATGAGTGTCTTCATCACACTGTGTGGGTCTTTTTCCAGCATCTTGACACGCAGACTCCTCAAATTCGCTGCAATCCAAGGTGAGGAGAGCCACCAGCTCATCACGATAACGTACTGTCTCATGGTGGCGTGTGTCACAGAGTGGTTTGGTTTATCGATGGAACTTGGTGCTTTTCTAGCCGGTGTTTCAGTCTCAATGACCCCAGTGGCAGAGAAGACCCTGCACAGCCTTGAGCCTTTCCGGAATATTTTCACTGCCCTCTTTTTAACTTCCATTGGCTTGATAATGAATCCGCATTTTCTCTGGATGCATCTTGATGTTTTATTGACTTCAGTGTTTCTACTCATATTGTTCAAAACTGCTCTCATAACTGTTGTTGTACGTGCTTTTGGATATGGTCTCTGCACGAGTCTAGCGGTTGGAATTTCACTCTCACAGGTCGGCGAACTTTCGTTCGTGTTACTATCACGTGCAGCTGGAGCGGAGCTAATCGAACGCAAACTTTACCTATTGCTCCTGGGAACAACTGCAATCAGTTTAGTTCTGACTCCAACCTTATTTCGCTTCCTACCAGTCTTCATGAGGACAGCAACGACGTTACACTTGATCAGTAAAGAGGAAGCTATCGATGCCATGGCAACTAGTGCGTGTTAGCTCTTATCCATTGTCATCATTTTCAATACGGCGCGTGTATTGCTATAGAAAGATTTCGAGCTACGCGCTTTGAACCAGTATCATTCCTGATATCAGGCCGTACAGGGCAAGGGCCTCGGAGAAAATGAGGATGAGTACAGCTGGTGCAAATAATGCTTTGCGCACAACGATGGCTTCAGTTAAGCTCTCCCCTACCACCCCAACAGTGACACCGCTGGCGAATTGTGCGATACCACAGCACAAGCCTCCAGATAGAAGCGACAAGCCGCTGTAGGTGGACCTGACGGAGTCTGAACTAACGCTAGCTAAAATGATTATACTTAAAACAAGGCCGTATATCCCACGAACGCCTGCCATAGCAACAGGTATAATACCTTTTATGGTAACAGACGCGTCCCTAGATGCGCCTCGGCAAACCCCGATACCGGCCTGCGTTGTACCGTAAGCTGCCCCGAGACCTGTGGAAAGATCAGTTTTCAGTTGTACCAGTTAATAACTCTGCAGACTTACATGAGAACAGCAGGCAAGACGTGGCACCTGTGGCTGCGTAGACTCCCCCAGCGTCCATGTTGGCCTACTTCCTCTACGCCGTAAAGGTAGGGTGAAATAGCTCTCTTTGAATGCTTACGGCGCTGTAAAACTGGACTTCTGATTCGAATCCTTCAGACTGAAAGCTTCGAACTTGAAGCGCTCAAGCAGTTTTCTCGATACTCAAGTACTAAAGCCGACTAACAGTACATCCATAACTTTAGGGCTTAGCAAGTTATCCTGCAAGTTATGGGAAATTCACGACTAACAGGTGCAAGTTATCGCGAAAGTTATGAATTTCACGTAAAATCCACCATAACTTGCATGCAAGTTATGGTGGATTTTCGACAATCTTCATAACTTGCAATTCGAAAATCGACGAGTTAATTTTTAGAGGGTAAGTTAGGCGGAAAGTTATGGAAATCAACTGTTAGTTGCACACGCCTAACTCGGAAAATTACGTTTGAGCCCGCGAGCGTTGCGCGAAGTCCATCGAGTCGTGACTCGTCGAGACCGCAAGTTACGAAGCAAGTTACGGAAAATCAACTGTTGGCCGTCGGGCAATAATTTGCACCATAAAAGTTATCATGCAAGTTATCGGTCAACGACTAACAGTAGTGTGGCTCGTCGAATGCGAGTTATGGGGAAAGTAATGGATTTCACTGTTAGTTGGCCTTAGTATTATCGTACGATAATTCTGTGCAGTACGCGACGATTCAGCGATTCAGACCACGCGGGTTTCCATAACAAATCGGGTTGCCGTCGCGTCGCGCGCCGTTCTCTTTACACCGAGTAGGGTTCGTGTGGACGCAAGCAAACCTCCCACAGCCGATTACGACGTGAGAGTACAAAACGGAGTGGCTAGAAGGACCACTTATCCTGGATACGCGATTGCAGGCATGAAGAAGAAGATCGCGTACTTCTACGACTCAGAAGTTGGTAACTTTTACTACGGCCAGGTATGCAATTTAGTTAACGCGTTATACCCCACATTCAACCAATTGATCAGGGCCATCCGATGAAACCACATCGCATGAGGATGACTCATAACCTTCTGCTGCACTACGACCTGTACAGAGACATGGAGGTATGCCGCAGTTCCTTGTTCCCATTTTTTGAAACTCAACAGTTGAGTAGATTTTTCAGCCGACCCCCGCAAGTGCAGAGGAGATGACACAGTTCCATAGTGATGATTACATCGAATTTTTGCGACTTGTCACGCCAGATAACCAACACGAACATATGCGACAGCTGAAAAGATTCAACGTAGCAGAGGATTGCCCTGTTTTTGACGGTCTTTTCCGGTTTTGTCAGCTCTACACGGGAGGATCAGTTGGTGGAGCAGTCAGATTAAATCATCAGATCTCAGAGACAGTTATCAACTGGTCGGGTGGTCTTCACCACGCGAAAAAGAGCGAGGCGAGCGGTTTCTGCTATGTCAACGATATCGTTCTAGCGATACTAGAGCTACTCAAGGTACATCAACGTGTGCTGTACATTGACATAGATATCCACCACGGCGATGGTGTGGAGGAAGCATTTTACACGACAGATAGAGTTATGACAGTGTCATTTCACAAGTTTGGCGAATACTTTCCCGGAACTGGTCACTTACAAGATGTTGGGCAACACGCAGGCAAGTACTACAGTGTCAATGTACCATTGAAAGACGGCATTGACGATGAGAGCTACGAGCTTCTATATAAACCACTTATGAGTAAAGTTATGGAGGTTTATCGACCAGAAGCAGTGGTTTTTCAATCTGGCGCAGATTCCCTTTCAGGTGACCGCTTGGGGTGCTTCAACCTCTCAATCAAGGGCCATGCAGAGTGTCTCAAGTTCATGACAACATTCAATGTCCCTCTCTTAGTTCTTGGTGGTGGCGGCTACACAATCCGCAACGTTGCAAGATGTTGGGCATATGAAACAGCATGCCTCTTGAATCGAGAACTAGCCGACACTATGCCAGAGAATGACTACTCTGAGTATTTTGGCCCAACGCACTCTCTTCATATTCAAACAAGCAACATGGAAAACCAAAACACGCGCGAATATTTAGAGGGAATAAGGGCGCATCTTCTGGACAATTTATCCAAAATACCCCATGCCCCGAGTGTACCGTTCCATGACACGCCAGGAGACATGATTGACACAGACAACGTTGGAGAAATCCAAGTCGAGGGGACAAGCAGAATCCTAGATGCCAAGGTTGTTTACGAACAAGGCGGACAGAAACACATGTGGTGCAGTAAAGCGCCTCAGGAACATGATGCAGGTAGTATACCAGACACGCGTGCACATACTAGTAGAAGAGAAGACAATGCCACACGTCATGTTACAGCGACAAGTATGGAAAAGCACCTTCCGTACACTGGCAAAACAGACGGTGAACAAATTACTTCCATCTTCCCAGGCGTACTTAGTAAAAAAGACTGATCAATATGAACATTCCCATCATAAGCGGTGTTGCCCAGCAGACTACGTGAGCACGTGTTATGAGCCACATGCACAACAAGCGCACGCACATGAACAGGATGCGGATGGTTGGGTAAATGAATAACGAGTTAAGGCTGGAGGTCCCTATCGAGTATAAATCGATGGGAAGTCGAACGATAAACACGGCTTCGTCACAAAACTCTAAACAACTTCAGCTACGCCCATCGTGTCATCCTCTTCGCTTTCACTGTCACTGACAGCCTTCGATTCGGTAACTTGCTCCATTGTCTCAGCTAACAGTTTATCCTCTCGTTCACTGACAACACGGGCTTGTTCTTTAACAACAAGTCTCCCACCATGCGACGCGATATGTTCCTACATGGCGTTGTGATACAAGAAAAAATTAAAAGTGCAAAAGTACCTGCAAGACGGAAACAGCACGATCTATCACAGCAATTCCTTCGTCTTTATCAGATGTCTGCGACGTCAACACGTAGAGTGGTGAAGCAACGAGCGACATCTTAACTTTACACTGGTCCGTAGAGACGAGCTCCGCTGCACGCATGGCATTCTGAATATGCAGAATTCCATCGTAAGCAAAACACGTAAGTTCTACATCAGCCCGTATCTTGAGGGGTTGCGGTGTCATTCGACGTCGAATATCCTTGAGAAGTGCGTGCGCTACAGCAGAATCTACAACGTCGCAAACTTCTTCCGAGGTCGCTCGAGCGTTTTTGATTTCTTCTTCCAACAATCCTGGGTTTGAAACAAAAAGTTTGAACGCATCGAATGCGTGCCCATACTTCTTGTACAGAGGCCAGCCGATGGTCTGGTTGCATTAGTCAGCCAGTGGAAAAATAAGTGCAAACGTTCAAAGGTCGGACCTTATAGATGCTCTCTGGAGAAGTTCCTGTAGTTTCAGATACGTGTCGTATAATAGAGTGAACAACTTTGCTCTTGTTGAAATTGGTTTCACAGGACTGTACGTCCTCTGGTGAAACCCGCCTGTGTGTCAAGAAACTAAATACTATTCGGAAGAAAAGATGACATAGGCGCACCTCTTTGATAGGTCGATATAGCCCTTATCTTCGTCGACGCGTAACACCATGGCTGGTTCTATGCGCCCGACCTAAACACCGTTTTGCTCGTTAGGAAAACACCCGACTTGATTGAGTTCAGCTACGCACCTTTATCAGTTTGGAGACAGAGCGAATACGCCGCCTAGTAAGCTCAGATAGAAGTATCATTCCTTCTATGTTTTCGTATTCTAGCAGCTGGACGTATGCGCCCATTTCTGCGATGCTTTTCACCTACAGAGAGTTGAAGACGCTTGTTTAGTGCAGGAGTGTGGAGTATACCTGCACCATGACAACTTGGTCGACGTCTGGGTACTTTTGTGGGTACATTCTACATTCTGGAGCCTAAAACACCATGAGATTGACGATGAAACTCAAGTTCATGACACAAACCATCGTGATGTCGTCTTCGTCGCGCGTGTTGAAGCGAGGTACGCAGAGCTCGCCCGTCTATCAACCTAGGTTATGCCACTCAAGTGTGACTTCACCGTTCTCGTACAAACGAACCCTCCAGATTTAGCAAGGTTTCACCGTGCAGTATGTACTGGAAGGCGAGCTCTGGTAAATGAACGATCGAAAATAGATGATGTGTTTAGCGTGCGGCGACGGCGCAACGCAGGCCGTTGACCAGCACGTAAGACGAACAGTCGCCCAGGCGAACAGACGCTCTTCTTCAAAATTTGTAAATTTGTCGGCATGATGATTTGTAAACTGCTCGACTCGAACGAGAACCGAAAATCGCGCCATCCGTAGCTAAATACGAGGCGCGTTCACGACGATGCGACGCATCGAGCATACTTATTCCGATGACATAGAAACGGAACATATTCTAATAATTTTTAGTCTTATTGTACAGTATTCGTACGAAACAACAAAAAAAAACAAAAAAAAGACCCCACCCATGAATCTCGGCGAGACGCGCACAGGCAGATTTAAAAAAGAAAGTGGAAACGTCTTCCGATTCGTGAGGGTTCACGACGGTACTTGTCTAGACCGCGTCAGTTCGCGCGGTGGCATTCACTCTCTATTATCTGATAGTTCACAGGCGTTAAGATTCACGAGTTACTCCATTTTCGTCGTTCTAGGACGCACTTAGTTACACAAAAAAACAAAAAAAACAGCTAAACGGGAAGGACATGGAAGAAGAAGTGTACGCCCACGATAGGCAGTACATCAAAGAATTCTTGGAGACGTTCCGTGTCGAAGAATTCGATCCTGTATATCTCAAGGCAATCCAAAGTGTCTTAGACTGCCAAAGCAGATCTATCAACGTCAACTTAGCTGATCTTCAAACTTTTTCAGAAGCAACAGAAGGGTGTGAGCTATATGACAATGTCGTCTCCAACTGCAGGCGCTACGCGACTTTATTTGCTGACGAGATTGATAATGTCATGAAAAAGTTAGTCTCTACTAGAGCTTTTGGCGATGACGATTTGGATATTGTCTTGCAGCAGCGTCACCTCGCGAACATGGAAGGAGCAGATACACCACTTCCTGCGTTATTACAACGTAGATATGATGTTTTCTTTACGCCTGCAGAGAGTACCGTGCCACTAAGAATGCGTGATATTCGCGCGAATATGATAGGGCACTACGTCACCTTTAAAGGTATCTGCACGCGAGCCACGGATGTGAAGCCTCTGATGGAAGTCGCATGTTACACGTGTGAAGCCTGTGGTCAGGAGTACTTTCAAGAAGTTGAAAACAGTGTCTTCAACCCAAAACAGCTCTGCCCGTCACAGGCGTGCGGTAAACAAACCGCTCTTTTCATAGAGACGAGGGCTTCAAAATTCGTCAAGTATCAGGAAGTGAGAATTCAGGAACTTTCTGAAGATGTTCCAATTGGCCACATACCACGATCCATCACTGTTGCTTTGAAAGGAGATATGACGAGAAGTTTGAGCCCGGGTGATGTTATTGATCTCAGTGGCGTTTTTTTACCCAGAGCACCTAATTCGTACTCGATGACGTCGAGTCTAGTGTCCTCAACGTACCTAGAGGCAATGTCTGTGAAGCCACACAAGCAAAAATACTCTGCTTTTGAGGAGACTCCTGCTTTGCTTTCTAAACTTCAGAGCTTAAGAGAGAAGACCGACATCTACTCAGATCTCGCCAAATCTATCGCTCCGGAAATTTACGGCCATGTTGAAGTCAAAAGAGCTCTGTTACTGTTATTGTGTGGAGGTGTCACTCGAGAGCTCGCTGATGGTGTGAAAATTCGTGGAGATATTCACGTGTGTCTGATGGGAGATCCTGGCGTTGCAAAATCACAGTTACTTAAGCATATTGTTTCGATATCTCCCCGAGGAGTTTACACAACCGGTCGCGGCAGCAGTGGCGTCGGTCTGACGGCATCGATTCATCGTGATACTGTGACAGCAGAGCTCACTTTAGAAGGGGGTGCGCTTGTGTTAGCCGATCGTGGTATATGTTGCATAGATGAGTTCGATAAGATGGAGGAAAGTGATCGAACAGCTATTCATGAAGTCATGGAGCAACAAACCGTCAGTATTGCGAAGGCTGGAATAACGACGACATTGAATGCGAGAACGGCAGTGCTTGCAGCAGCGAATCCGGCGTATGGTAGATATAATACCTCAGTAACGCCACAGGAAAATATCAACCTACCTGCAGCTCTTCTCAGTCGTTTTGATTTGTTGTGGCTTATTCTTGACGTGCCCAACACTGATTCTGATGTAGAGCTTGCACGCCACGTCATGAACGTGCATCGTGAAGGACGTGCACCCAAGAATTCATTTGAGCCTGTATCCACAGCTGAACTGAGAGCATACATTTCCGTGGCGAGACGTTTCGAGCCATATGTTCCTGAAGAATTAGCGGATGATATAGCAGGAGCGTACGCAGATATACGGCAAGCCGAGGTAGATGCAGGAAGTGAAGCGACAGGCTACACAACTGCACGGACCTTGCTTTCTATAATTCGCCTATCAGAGTCTCTAGCTAGACTAAGGTGGTCGAATGTTGTCTCCAAGCAGGATGTTGAGCGTGCCCTCGAGCTAATGAAAATGTCGAAATCGAATCTACATATGTGCAATACGAACAATGCACATTCTGATCCGATTGAAAAGCTTTATCAGGTCCTGCGTAACTGGGCAGGAGAGCACTCACTTCAGCAGCTCGATCAGCACACAGTGAAGCAGCTTGCAGTGCGCAATAACGCGCTCGATGCTGTAGATGCTTGTCTAGATGAGTACACAGCACTCGGTATTTGGATGGTAGACGAGCACAAAAGTATTACTTTTGTCGATTGAGTACAGAGAGTGTCTTCAGTAGAAATAATTACAACTTAGACTGAGGCGAAACAGCGTGTTTCTACACGCTGTTGATTTGGTTTACTCCATCTCAAAAATCTACTCGAAGTGCCATAATGTTTCGCACGTCATGCGCTGTCAATTTCCAAGACGATTGACACCTCATATCTGAAACATAAGAGTCCACCTCATCTGTATTCTCTGCACTCAGAACAGCACTGAGCTGCACTAGACGTGAGAAGCTCCCGCGCACGTGGAAAGGTATCGAGCTGGATATACTAGAAAATATTCTCCTCAACTCGCGCTCAAGTTTCAACGCACCTAGATGATTGAATCTTAAGCGCGTGATGATTATGTTTTCCAAGCGCGTAACCAAACCCTCACATGTAGATCGCACATATAACTCGGCATTTGAGGCGTCGAAAATGATGGACACTATCGCAAAATCCTTCAGGAGGATTTTTGAAATATCACTTTCCCACGTATTAAATCCATGACGAGTAGCATAATCTGTATCTGAAACGACATATGCTCCTCCGGCGAAGCATTCCAATGCAGCGCTAAGCGTGGCTAAGCGCGTCCGCACCAGACTCAACACATAATTTCTGCGCCAGCCACATGTAGCGGCAGATAAATTACCTAATTGTTCAGTAGCTCGCAAAATATGTCCTTGATCAGTCTTCTCTTTGAACATACTTCTGGTGAGCGATATTATATCTTGTTGAAGCCCAGAAATCCTGATCTCCATAGTAGACGCATCGTTCAAAGGTGCGATGAGAAGTGCCAGTGCACAACTTTCATGCTCGTTGGGATTACCTGAAGCCTGTTCTAATCCCTGTATATCATCAGGGAAACGGGCAACAACATCATCCGGGTGAATATCCATTCTCTTTTTAACGTAATGATTCATGATGTCAGCGAGGAGGCTATGAATTTTATCCACGAGAACTGAAACGCTGTCAGTCGACATCAGTGCAAAACTACGGCGAATACTTCTGCTCACTAGAAAGAAAATATCGTCAAGTACCACGTGAGAATCAATATGGCCATCGCTCACTATTTTCGATACACTCTCTTGCATATAGATACCTTCAAGTTGACAGCACAGATGGCTCAAGTTGTTAAGAGTTGGAACCGACTCAAGACAGTCTGATGCGACTTGCATTTCTTGGCCAGTATCTGCGTACCCCTTAACCGGCCAGTATTTGATGAACATAAGATGCTGTGCCTTGCAGACCCTTGTTATCAAAATAATGTCCTCGATTATAGCATCAAGCTGTGCTAAGTACTGCTTAGACTTGGACGGGCTAGGGCCCTGCGTGCGTGTCAAGCACAACTTCTCGAACCAAGAAAGAAAGTACTCAATCGAGGATGTCCATACTTCATGCATATCATTATGTATGGAAATTAGAATCGCTTCAGATTCTTGTTCATCAAAGGCGCCAAACATGCCTATTTCAACGTGCTGCTCTGAGGCAGCTTGGTTGCTCCTTAGAACATCACGAATCGTGGAGTAAAGAATGTGAAGTGGACTAATATCAACACGGATAGAGTTTTCTTCAACGGTCTCTGAAACAAATGCGGGATGAAATTGCCCTTTTACATGTTCGATTATCATTTTTCTGATAACCAAAGTAATATCATGGAGCTTGAGAAAAACCAGTGACCGGAGCAAACACAATGTGTTGGCGAGACCAGGTCCTCGTAAGTCCTTCGAACAGCTCTGAAGCACATGATCACGAATAAATGGTGTTGCTGAAAGCAGGCTCTGATATCGCGTCTCAGGTTTCAGTCGACCAGATGACTGAATCTCGAGTGTCTGTAACCGCACGTGGAGCTGTAGTACACCAGAGAGATCCCGGTCTTTCGTAGTAGCGTGCACTTCCTCGAGCAATGACATCTGCTCTTGATACAAGCGTAGGCAACGTTTCACTCTGCGTACTCGCGAAAGCGATACGAAAGCTTTACGTAACGAGTCTACCCCAAACGAAAGCTCTGAAGGAACACCTCTCAACGCATCGCCTTCTGAGCTGACCGTCGACGTTGGCACGATACCGACCAAGCCCCCTTGCCGAAGGGCATCACTCATGACCGCACAATTTTAACACTCGCGAAATCGTGACCCAAAACTTTCGCTTCGTAGGTTAAAAAGTCAGCGCGTCGCGTTCTTAAATCCACCCCCTTAGACCACTCGGGCATCCTGGCTCAACGATCGGACATGCCAGGAATGGGGTTCGAACCCATGCGCACATTGTGCAGTGGGTGGTTTCTGTATGGAACGCGTTCCAAAGGCGAGGTAAACTCATTTTATCCTGCTGGTGGACATCCTAATCGAGTGCTCTGGCGCGTTGCGCTGCGTGCTGTGCGTGTCGCCCGCAGACGATGTGTGTATGCACCCTGTCGGCAGGAGCAAGAGTGTACACTTCTGCAACCGGGGCCTCAAAAGCGGGCTTGTACGCGGACTACGACGCTGAAGCGAGCTCTTGTTATGCAGACGTTACCGAGAACGAGTTGGACGAGTAGCGTGAAGGCCAGGTCTCGGACAGGACGGAGGAGACTAGTGCTGAGGTCGCATGTCCAAGCAGCTTCAGTTGACGAAGGGGAATCAGCGAAACGAATCTACGAATCTTTGGAACAACGTTACGGTGCTCAAAGTATCAAACGCGTCCTAGATAGTCTGACCTTCGCCGCTGCAGGGCGCGAGTATACGCGTTTCCACCCTGGCCAAGGTCTGCAGAAAGCAGCATCCTACATAGCTGGGTTATCCGCCACTCCTTTCCACAAGGTTTCGGACAGTAGTTACAAGTGGATGCAGAAGCTTGAGGGTAAGCATAGTATAATCAAAGAAGAGCTAACGCGAGCACTGTCTAATCCTGAACTTTCAACAATTGGAAATCAGATATGGGTTGCAGCAGCACGTGAAGAAGCAGTGGCGTATGGGCCAGACTGGAAAACACTTGTGCTGCAAGATCGTTGTGTCTGGGAAGAGAAGAATGAGACTCTCTTTCCTAAGACAGTAGCTCTCATACGAGAGCTACAGGTGCCATCAGTAGAAGTATTCTTTGCACGGCAAGCGCCTGGAACGGGAATCAAACCTCATAGTGATGACACGAACTTCATTCTAACGTCGCACTTGGCGTTGGATGTTCCTGAAGGAGAATGTTGGATGCAAGTTGGTGACTTTAAGAAGAATTGGGAAAATGGAAAGGGTATGATAGCTGATACCAGCTTTATACACAGTACATTCAATGAAAGTACAACAGCAACAAGATATGTCCTCATCATTCGTTTTTGGCACCCTGAGCTCACTTCGGACGAAATAAGAGCTCTTCAGTTTTTATTTGACGTGTTGAATGACTCCTCTGTCAGTGGGATTGCAGCTGCTCGTTCTAGAGCTGATCAACGCGAAGGTAAATTTTCGCAAGTGAAACAGAAGAAGAAGCGGGGGTCTGGCGGTGGATTAGGGCTATTGTCGAAGGGGATGAAGTGATGCAGCTATAGACTATGAGTATTGGAGCTCTCGGTGTTTTCGCTGCCGAAATAAAAAGGACGTGGCAACAACAATGGTCTTGATTAGAAATAAAGTTGACGAAGTGATGCTTACAAAACTTTGCGCGCTTACTTCTGTTTACGTTTTCTTTTGGCAGCAATCACGTGCTTTGAATAATAGAAATGGCCAAAAAGAAAAAGTAGACTTACCATGTAGAGAAGGAGAATTTTTGACAGAAACTTCGGATATGTCGAATATGACACACAGTACATCGCCTGCAAAAGGTTACAGACGAACTGGAGCATTTGCATCTGTGTCAGATGACGGCCCCACCAAAGAAATTTCGCACGTTTTCCCTCATCTTTTCCAATCACCGCGGCTAGAAGATAATATGTGTACATGCAAACATGCACCCACGAGTTGAGAGCGGCGCTGAAGTAAGCATCGCCCCCTGGTGCTCGACGGGCGATCATCCACCATATGAAAGAAATAGTACTGTGATGATAAACATGGAGAAAGCTTACTTGTCTCACATTATTCTTCAATAACATAATAAAAGTGTCCATGAACTCGTAAATCTTACTGACATAAAACAGATAAATGTAGAACGCCAGTTTGTTCTCTTCCTCGCTATATCCATTACCCCACAACTTGTAATTGTTCAGATAAGCTTGCGTGATGCAGCCGAGGCACATGTAAAGGCTCAGCACTATGAGGAAGACATTGTGCCAGATAACTATCAACCTGAGCCACATCGGATCTTGGCTCGTCTGTGTCTTCCTCTTGGATAAGACAGACAAGCCGGTCAGGACGATCGCGAGATAGATGAATAGGCTCGTTATCAGTAGCGTAGGAGATTCAACACCAGGTAAGTGATGTGTAGCAGAGCTGATGGGGTCTAGTTCCCAGTTGAGTATACTGGTAGCGGTAAATACACTCCGCGACACGAGCGAGTCCCAAGCCCTCCAATATGCGTCGATCCGCATTGCGCAGACGTAGAAAACGCGAGTTAAGGATGTCGAGTAGTTGGGTGTACTTTGCGGTGGCAACTGTGAGTGTGCTATCCTTCTCTGGTGTCGACCGGCCGCTGGCTTACGTATTTGTTCGCAGAAACTCTTTCACGTAGCGTGTCCAGCTAGTGTTTCAGGAGGGCTCTAGAGTCTACTAAAATCGCCGTTGACGAACAATTGTTTCTTTGTGCTAATAAATGTACATAATATATGGAGTCGTTGCTAATGTGTCTCGAGGCACAAACAATCGAGAGCTTACGCCCTAATAGTCTTCTCGATAACGGGGGAGGGGCGCACGCGGCAGTCTTCGTTTGCTTGTCGCCTGGAAGCAGTGCGTTCGACGGTAGAGCGTCAACTTACCGCACGACGTCACTGAGCACGTTGTGCCCGAGAACATTGTCGAGCTAATCAAGCTAACCAAAGCTCAGCTACTGTGGAAAAAAGCACCGAACGGAGGACTGGAGCCGGGCGTAAATAGTCAGCACAGTCCTAGGGGGGGGAAGATGTCGGTGAGTTGTTTCTGCCTTCGTTAAATCATATGGATCTAACCCGTCGAAGCTCGAACTCTATCGCAGATCAAATTTAGGCATGGCTCTTACGGATGCACTGGACGAAATGGTTGTCAACGGAGTCATATCTCCCATAGCTGCTATGAAAGTACTTCAGGAGTTTGACAGGAGTGTGTGTGAAGCAATACGCACGACGAAAGGTAAGGCTAACATAAAAGGTCGTCTTCACACATATAGATTTTGCGGGAACGTATGGACTTTTCTCGTCGAAGACGCTTCGGTACATCTCACAGAAACAGACTCCAGCACGCGAGAGTTCCAGTTAAAGTTACTGAAGGTCGTCGCTTGTGATAGCAAACTGGCAGAAAATGACGGTGAAATGTGAATTAGTAGATTGAAAGTTGTTATTTGGTAATGAAACGAGATGTATTTACTCTTACATTGTATGCGACGAAAGTATTGTGATGTGAACGCGTACGCACCCATAAAGCTTCATGGTTTTGTACTTATTCTCAGAGCTGCCTCTGCTAGCTCGATCGGGCTGCTGGCTTCAGTCCACCCTGCTTAATCTCCCTTCTTAGACTTGTTCATAAGAGATTTGTGGATGTGCGGAATCACACCACCACCAGCGATGGTGGCCTTGATGAGCGTATCAAGTTCTTCATCGCCACGAATGGCCAACTGTAAGTGGCGCGGCGTGATACGTTTCACCTAGTCTAGCGTGAGCAGTTCACGCAGTCATACGTCACATGACTTACCTTCAAGTCCTTAGAGGCATTGCCGGCCAATTCCAACACTTCAGCGGTAAGGTACTCTGAGCGAGGCTAAGAAACTCTTCTGAACAGAAGTGGACAAAAGATTTACCAAGGATGGCCGCAGAATATACGGCAGCCGTCGCACCAACGCGACCACCAGATGCTGCACGATTCTGATACAAAGGTTAGAATGCTGTTGTGAATTAAGATTTCGGAGCCGACCCTCACAAAGGCTCAACGCGGTCACCAACTTCTATCGGAGCCAAGTTTAAAATGAAAGTTAAACGGTCGGCTCAAAACGCGCTCCTTTCCAACCACGTAAACGAAGAGGCGCCATCGAGATGTCCGAAAGCCGAAGACGTAGCTTTCAAAAAGAAAATTACCTTCAAAAATCTGTGAATGCGACCAACAGGGAACTGGAGACCAGCTTTCACAGAGCGAGATGTTGGCTTCCTCTTGTCACCTTTCTTCGACGACATCGTTCCTTTCGCCCCTTTGCCGGAAAGCCCTTTGCCGGAAAGCCCTTTAGCTCCCTTACCAGACATTATGACTTCAAGGAAGTTTGTTTCTATGGAGCAATAAACGCTTACGGCTTTACCAGTTGTTCGCGTGCGAACTGTGACGCGAGTGTGTAACGAACCAACAGTTCAGCCGCGACGGAGCCACCGCTTCCTTCCCGCGGAAGGTTCTCGTTTACCTCAATCCATCTCTGAGAAGGTCATCTCCTCTATTTTCGCCGTCAATATGGTTGCGACAATATCATTTTTTAAAATCCAATCAACTTTGTCTACAATAGACTCATAATACATACTGTATATGAATATGTGGGGTGTTTTGTGAATAAATCATTTCGCAGCCACTGTGAGAGATCATACATACGTGCTACTTAGGGGGGCTTAGAACTAGTCTGGGAGCTCCGCCCGGATTCCTAAAATTCTTCTCGAGAAAAATTGTGGTCGAAACACTCTGCAGGAATTTGAAATTCTATTGAGCTATACATATACATTGAACAACGTGTAAATCACACAGTCGACGGCACGTCTTAAGGCCTGTCATTCCCTTCTCGAATTCATCTGCGCATCTTCAAGAGAACACCCAAGCCCGCCAAGGCTGAGTGTTGAAAACTTTTCAGTGAAACTGACTGACTGGTGCGCAAGAACCTTGTCACAAGTTCAACAGCTTTGCTAGCTGTGCTACAAGATGTCAGGAACAATTTGTGTTTACTGTGGATCCAGTCCAGGGCAGAGTGAATGCTTTTCTTTGGCTGTAGAAAAATTTGGTCACGAATTGGTTCGTCGTCGGCTCTCCCTAGTTTATGGCGGTGGTTCTATTGGTCTTATGGGGAAACTGGCTCGTGTTGTGAGTAGCGGCGGTGGGCAAGTACTTGGCATCATCCCAGAGTCTCTCCATCCCACTGAAATCAGTGGTGAAACACCTGGTAGGGTGATGGTGACTAAAACTATGCATGAGAGAAAATCACAAATGGCGGATCTGGCTGATGCTTTCGTTGCGCTACCAGGCGGGATAGGTACGCTTGAAGAACTGTTTGAGATAGCAACTTGGAGGCAACTAGGTCACCACTCAAAGGCTATTGGTTTGCTGAACGTGAACGGCTTCTTCGACACACTACTAAAGTTCATCGATGAGCTTGTCTCAGCGGGTTTCATTTCCTCTGACACTCGTGCTTTGTTCATAGTGGAGTCTGAACCAGACGTGCTCCTAGATAAGTTGAGTCAGTGTGGCCTGCGGTGGCAGTGTCGCCGTGATCCATGAAGTGTCATTTGTGTCGCACATTCTTTTACTGTGGCACAATCTTGAGAACAAACTTGTATTTATTAATTAAGTCGAAACAGCTCTGTCAAACTCGCAGTCTTTTGCTAAGTGAAACCCGCATTTGTGTTGTCCAGAAGTGTGACGCGGGTAGCCCTTGTAAGAATATTCACTACTGAGTGTCGTGCCGTGTTCAACCTCATGTCCTCTTTCAAGTTATTTTGGTTTACAACGCGTTGCGAAAAGAGTCCTTCGTCAACGAGTAGGCGTCGGCCATCACGGTTGAAGTACCGTATATGGAAGACTCTTGAACCTCCACAGTGGGGAGTCACAGCTTGGGCTGAAGTCTCAGCTGGAGAAGAAGAGCGATAGTCTTCGGCACTTACCGGTACATCTTTCCATTCTTCGTGAGAAACAGGCCCCGTAATGCGCCAAGGGAAGAGTGTTCCCGAACGAGCGTTTGTCGTAGGGAAGCGCGCAGCGACACCCAAGCCAAGCTTTCGAGTGGCCATGGTATTGAAGCTGACTAGGTTGGCTTTCTTTTCACACCTCACGGGACTGATACGGAACGCGTGAGAAGAGACACTGATCGAGCACGCTTTATAAACACTCGAGCCTAGCCCACGCTCGTCGGGGTGAAGCACGTCTCCTGTTCGTAGACCCGGGGACTCGCGTTGACTGCTTGCAGCTTGCCACGCGCACCGGTTGCAGTTTTTGATATTCAGGGTGACTAATAACAGCATAACTTGGTCGTAACTCGGACTTAATACCCGAGTTATGAGAGTCCTTGAGCGCCTCATAGCTTTAAGACCCAAGTTAGGCGAAAATGACAGCATATTTTCATAACTTGGGCCTAACTCTACCCCCATCGAAATTAACTCGTGGATTGATGAGTCCCGAGTTATAAAGAAAGGTGAAAATTCTTCGTAACTCGGGCCCGAGTTAGGAGGATTTTCACGTCATTTTCATAACTTTTACGAAAAAAGTTTGCTGTTAATTTTTTTCATAACTTGGGCCTAAAAGTTATGAAGTGGCTTGCTGTTAGTCGCCCTCAATTGATTTAAGGCCTAGGGAGAGAGAGCACGAAATAGATCGACATGAAATACTATCGATAGTACGTCGAGCAATATAAAACGTCATATCTAAAAAAACTCTTACCTGAAGGTCCAATATTGTCATCCGGTCTGGTCCAACTGATCCAGTTGAGCACAGTCCCGGTTGACGGCAAATTTGTCCGCACGCCAAACAACTCCGCTGGTGCCCTGTCGGACGATCCGCGGGACTGATTTAGGCACTCGCTCCAGAGGACCATAGCGTCGCAGACCAAGGAAATCAGATGAACTTCGATCTTTATCCGAGGGATTCAGCGGTAAGATTCCTCGTAGAAGAGTGGACAAGTGCGTGAAACGACCCAGGCGTTGCTACTGGCGAGAGAAACCATCTCGAACAGGCCGCTGGACTCTAGGTAAAGCAGCACATAGATCAAGGATCCACAAATTAAATCTTCGCTACGAAAGCTCATTCAGGTTTCGCGGCAGCAGTACGAAAAGAACTACCACGTTCAAATACGAAGAGTTTGCCTCACAACTTAAGACAAAGTACCTCGGAAACATAGTGCTGCACAGCCCCACACTTCCTAGTACTAGTGACTATTTGTTTAAGTAGGTTTCATCACAGTGAGAGTGGAAGTTGCCTGATGTTCCTTAGCAACTTCGCATCATTTCCTATAGGGACCCTGTGCATCTGTGACGAACAAAGTGCTGGTAAAGGTAGAGGGTGAGTCTCCCGTCTGTAACCGACATCTGTCAACCAACACGTACCCAAAGTACAAACACTTGGATCTCGCCAGTCGGATCCTTGGCTTTATCTTTCTCATGCCAGGCGAAAGTGTGAGTCAATCTGGATGCGCACGTGTATTTCCTCACAACTTATCGTGTCTTGTTCACACGTAGTGCCGCTGCACAAATTCCCACACTCCAGTATATCGCTACTTTGGCTATCATAAAGGTGCGATGGCGAAGTTTAATATTGTATAGCACTGAACCCTTTGTTCGAAGGCGATTGAAGACGTTATCGCATGCGACGTGACCAAGGACTTAGGCATTCGAATTAAGTGGCCCAATGACATATACCACGAAGATATAAAGGTAAGCCGAGTTATGTTATCATGACGGTGCACCCTCATGCTAGAAACAGCTTGGGGGAGTCTTGTGCAAGGCCATATTTCACAATGGGGCGTTTTATGTCATAGTTGGAATAGGGCTCAACTTGAACAACGAGGTGAGTGACCTGTGGAAGTTTATACTGTCCGAGTAAAATGAAAACTCATCAGGAACCAACAACATGTCTGAATCAAATTCTGGGCATCACCAAAGAGATTCGTGAAAACCACAAAGATAATACACATAACTTCGGCGAAAAGCATCCTCGAGTACCAACAAGGCCCAAAAAGGTAAATACATACTTTGCGCACCAACGCCACGTTCTTAAAGCTTTAGCCATGTAGCTCACGCGTGAACTTCTTATACCCAAAATACTTGGTAGGTTTTCAGTATTCAACGCCAAAATATCTGTACTTATGCCGTGTGTAGAACAGTTTGAGATCCTCCATACACAACTCGAAAAGAGCGGTTTTGCAGGTGTGAAGGTGTGAAATATTGAGCTGCTTTTGTAGCGACGATAGTGACATGTTGACAGGAACAATACCTATGTTACTGGATGCACACAAACACACAGCTTGCGGTTCTTGACACAAAGGGACAAACTTTTGTTACAGTAATTGGCATCACTGACAATGGCTTGTTACTAGCAGGTATGTGCAAGAGAACCAAACTTGGGTTCAAAATTTACTCCGGGTACAAGTTGATGACAGAGGAGTACAGTATGAGTTACACCCTGATGGCAATAGTTTAGATTTACTACAGGGCTTGATCCGAAAAAAAATTAGTAAAGATCTTCCAGGCACTTAGTCCGGCTCAGAGAAACTCTTTTTTCTTTTACACTCAGATGCTGACGTTCAACAGATTTGAAAGTGTTTTTAGTTCCAGAAGGTCGAATACAGTCAAGTCGATACCAACATCGTTTAAGTGACGACACGTTTCCGCTAAAACCAGAGAGTCTGCTCCAAGTTGCATGAATGGTGTGTCCGGACTGTTTAGAGCATGCGGTAACGTTTTTCTGATAGCAGAATGTATTATATTGAAGGGCAATTTCCGTTTATTGGTCACCAACTTGTCTTTTTGTTCAGTAGTCGACTGTGTGCACGTTTGTCGATCGTAGTATAGGCCATCAACTGATATCAATCTCTGCGATGGGAGTTCCCCAGTGTACAGCGTGCTACTATGTGAGATGGAGAAACCCGCTTGGAAGCTTGTTCCTGGCGTTGCGCAGCATGAAGCGGTCAGAAGGTTTTTCGTCCTCTCTTCAGGCACTCCAGAGAACGATAAGTGTGGGCTCATATCCTTGATAATTAACCTTGGTGATTTAACTCCGCTCGCTATTCGTGCCTTGTACAGCACTCAGAGTACTACACGCTCATAAACAGATAGATTCGTTCTATGACGGCACGTGCACCGAGCGTTTCATGCGTTTTTTGCTGTCATGCTCGTGAGGGATACAAACCTCTTACAGTACATCCATAACTTTAGGGTTTAGCAAGTTATCCTGCAAGTTATGGGAAATTCACGACTAACAGGTGCAAGTTATCGCGAAAGTTATGAATTTCACGTAAAATCCACCATAACTTGCATTCA